>Ga0181466_1000261_pt2 | contig 12088 bp, 10 predicted proteins | sample InSIn4gowninarea_FD_119078 | JGI IMG/M metagenome (GOLD analysis project Ga0181466, IMG submission 119078) | Clean room microbial communities from NASA Spacecraft Assembly Facility at Jet Propulsion Laboratory, Pasadena, California, USA -... ... | reverse complement strand
CAAAACCAAGCAAAAATAAAGGACGGTATGGACATCGGGCTTTGCAAGATCGATTATAAAAATATGACCCTGGAATATGCAGGTGCTCACCGGCCTCTGCTGTATATGGATAAGCAAGGACTTAAGGAAATAAAAGGGGATAAGTGGGCGATAGGAGGTGGGACCTATAAGAATCAAACCAATTTTAATAACCACCAAATTAAAATTGAAAAAGGAGATGCTTTTTATCTTTTCTCAGATGGCTTTCCTGATCAGTTTGGCGGACCTGAAAATAAGAAATTCGGTATTCAAAGAATACGTGACATTATTGAACAACAGAACGATAACGATCCATTCGAGATCCATAAACAATTCATGAATAAATTTGAGGAATGGAAGAAGTTCGAAAAGCAAATGGATGATGTGTTATTAATAGGATTTAAAATTTAATATGATGAAACATACTTATGAATTGTACAAGATTATGTCTCAGAATAATATCATCCTGATATACGAAGGTGAATTTTCTCAAGAGATAACAAAGTCTGTATTGCTAATGACAGAAAAAAGCCTCGACTCTTCCGGGGAAGAAGTAAACATTAAAAAGAAGGTCTTTAATGTAATGGTGGAATGCCTGCAGAATATCTGTAAACATTCCGATACTTTTCAGGAGAAGGAAGAAAGGGAGGCAATTTTTATGATAGGGAAAGAGGCCTCATCCTATAAGATAACCTCGGGGAATTTTATTTACAATGAGAACATCGAGCCTCTTAAGCAGAAGCTACACCATATAAACACATTGGATAGAGAAGGCTTGAAGACCTTGTATAAGGATTTGATCAGGACAAATAAATTGTCTGAGAAGGGTGGTGCGGGATTAGGATTTGTAGACATAGCAAGAAAGTCTAACCAGAAGTTAGAATATGATTTTGAAAGAGTAAATGATAAACTTTCCTTTTTCTCCTTTGCCACCAAAATAGATAGAAAATCAGAAATAGAAACACAATAATTATGGATGCTTTAAAATATACTGGAACAGAAGATACCCCTAACATTACACTGGACAAGGGCAATGGAACATTTGAAATATCGGGAAGATCACTTCCGGAAGATGCGGCCCATTACTATAATCCGGTTATCGAATGGCTGGACAATTATGCGAAGGCACCTAACGAAACCACAAGCTTCGTGGTAAAACTAGAATACTTCAATACTGCTTCTTCTAAAATGATACTTGATGTATTGATGAAGTTGGAAGAGATAAAAAATACAAATGTGAAATGGTACTATGATAAGGAAGATGAAGACATGCAGGAAGCAGGTACGGAATTTTCCGAATTGATCAGCGTGCCTTTTGAGATTATTACACTTTAATACTTTTTAAAATGAGTGAAGAAATACTTAAGGCATTGGCACAATTATTTGCGATCATCACCAAGCAGGATGGTGGTGTAACGGATATTGAGAGGGAGTATGTAGTAAATTCATTCACTTCAAAATTAGATCAGAAAACCGTATTAGAATATATCGCTTTGTATGATGAGTTTTCTGGTTACAATAAGAAAAGTGACGTCGCTACGGACGGGGAAGGTGGAAAGGTAGAAAAGCTTACATCTGTAAAGGACAGTGTAAAAACTTTAGCGATATGCAAAAAAATAAACCAAACCCTTACTCAAAAACAAAAGGTAATTGTATTAATTGAGTTATTGGAACTAGTAAGTTCAGACAATAATCCTTCTCCGCAAAGGATGCAGATAATAGATACTGTATCTACTACTTTTAATATATCTAAACAAGAGTATAAGGAAATCGAGCTGTTCACTTTGAGTAAAGATGTTATTGGTTTAGATTTTGAGAATTTACTTTTAGTAATAGAAGCTTCAACAAACTCCTCTCAGTTGAGAAAGGAAATTACCTGTGAAAGTATTTCAGGGCAAATTGCTTTTCTGAAAGTGCCTGGTGTAGATCTTCTATTTATGAAGCACAACAGTGGTGGAGATTATACTCTAAATAATAAATCATTAAATGCAAATGATGTTGTCCTCTTTTCAAGCGGAAGTATTTTAAAGTCAGTGAAAGGAGCATCTTTTTTTTATAGTGACATTAATGCGCAGTTTATCAGTAGACAATATCAATCTGATCTAACATTTAATGTAACAGATCTTCAGTTTAAATTCCCATCAGGAAAGCTAGGTATCAGGAATGTAAATATTGCTGAAGGCGCTGGTCATTTAATTGGAATTATGGGTGGAAGCGGGGCGGGAAAAACCACACTCTTAAATGTACTTGCAGGTTTGGAAACGCCATCGGGTGGCAGTGTCACTATAAATGGCAAAGATGTACATAAGGAAAAAGAACGAACTCAAGGGTATATTGGATACATTTCTCAAGACGATCTGCTAATAGAGGAACTTACTGTTTTTGAAAATATATTTTATGCTGCTAAGCTCTGTTTTAAAGATCTTTCGGATGAAGAAATTACATTAAAATGTGAGAAGGTACTTGATAACCTTGGCTTGTACTTATTTAAAGATCTTAAAGTAGGGAGTCCTTTGAATAAGAGTATAAGCGGGGGACAGAGAAAGAGGTTGAACATTGCCCTTGAATTGATTCGTGAGCCGGAAATATTATTTGTAGATGAGCCGACATCTGGACTCTCATCCCGGGATTCAGAAAATGTAATAGATCTATTAAAAGAACTTTCCTTAAAAGGTAAACTGATCTTTGTTGTCATTCACCAGCCATCTTCTGACATATATAAAATGTTCGATAAGATGGTAATACTCGACTCTGGTGGTTACCAGATTTATTATGGCAATCCAATTGAAGCAGTAACTTATTTTAAGAAAGCATCTAAACAGGCAAATTATAGCAAAGGACAATGCGACCACTGTGGAAATGTAAATCCCGAACAGATCTTTAACATCATTGAAGAAAAAGTAGTAGATGAGTACGGAAATCAGAAAGATAAAAGGAAGATCAATGCTGAAGAATGGGGCGCCTTATTTAAACAACAGTTTACGGTAAAGCCCAAAGAAAACAGCAGGTCTGCTGAAGACAAAAATGTAAATGCACCCTCAAGGGTTAAGCAATGGATGGTCTTTTGTACAAGAGATATAAAATCCAAACTTAACAACCAGCAGTATATATTAATTAATTTATTGGAGGCCCCACTATTGGCTTTTATACTTGCCTTTGTAATCAAATACAACAACACTCAAGGTCAGAAAGCCTATCTTTTTAGATTTAATGATAACATTCCGGCCTATATACTGATGAGTATTGTGGTTGCGATATTTATGGGATTAAGTATTAGTGCTGAGGAAATTATCAAAGACAGGAAAATTTTAAAAAGAGAATCTTTTCTTCAATTGAGCCGCTCCAGTTATCTGTTTTCCAAACTGTCTGTATTATTTACATTCTCTGCCATTCAAACCTTAACTTTTGTATTGATCGGAAATTTCATTCTTGAAGTGAAAGGCTTAAACCTTGTCTATTGGATGGTATTGTTTTCCTGCTCATGCATGGCAAACATTTTAGGTCTTGTAATTTCTTCCTCATTCAATACTGCAGTTACAGTTTATATAATGATACCGTTGCTACTCATTCCGCAGATGATATTAAGCGGAGCCATGTTTAGCTTTGATAAAATCAACCACATTTTCAGAAGCAATGAGAAGGTACCGGTGATAGCCGACATGATGGTTTCCCGATGGGCTTTTGAAGCGCTTGCCGTGGAACAATTTAAAGCAAACGAATACGAAGTACAACTCTATCCGATTGAACAACTTGAAAATATTGCAAATTTCAATCTTGTGTACCTGATCCCTGAATTAAAGGAGAGAGTTAACAGCTTTTCTTCACAGCTGACTCCGGAAGAAAAAAATAAGATAGTTATGCTTGTACAAAATGAAATGAGAAAGCTGAGTGTAGTGAATAAAAAAATTAACTATAAATTTTTGAATGAAGGTGATTTTATAAACAACAAATCTAGTCTGCTTGCAGATCTGGACCTTTGTGAACAGCAGTTTAACAAGTTGTTGATCAATTGTGCAACAAAGAAGGAAAAGCAGCTGGATAAATTTATAGAAGAAGGCAAGGGGGACTTAAAAGATCTTTATTTCAATGAGAGTATTGCAGACCTTGTTAGGAATAAGAATTCTAAATCAAGGATTGCCACTTATGAAGCCGCTCTTGTTCCGCAAATTGATCAGGTGTTTTTCAATCCGGAAGGGGTAGAAGGATTATTTAATTACAGATCTCACCTTTTTAGCCCTACGAAAAGATGTTTCAATTTACAGACGAGCACCTTAGCATTTAATGTCTTTACGATATGGCTGCTGTCTTGTATCCTCTTCATAGTCCTCTACTGTGATCTATTAAAGAGGCTTCTTGATTTATTTGAACATCTGGCACTTAATCTTAAACATAAAAAATAAAACTATATGAAAAAAGAGTCTACCTCTCTATTTAATACCCTTATTAATTGCATGCACCGATAAGGTGAATAATGAATCGATTGTATCTGATGCTATAAATACTGAAGTTATTCAAGAAGATAACATTGATGAAAAGGTTATCACAGAAGTTATGCAATCCATTCCTTCACCGATAGAAATTTCGGCGGTGATCAAGGAAACAGGAAAAAGTTATAACAATGCTTATCTAAACCCATCTGACAACTATAGCAAGTACAATACCTCTTTTAAAAAGGCTATAAATCTTGGTATTTACAGTACCGACCTGGGTTACATCAATATGTATAACAAGAACAAGGATGCAATACTGTATTTGTCATCTGTAAAATCTCTTGCGGATGAATTGAACATCGGTCAATTCTTTGACCTTGCTACCATACAAAGGATTGCAAGCAATAATAACAATATGGATTCTCTTGTTTACATCACTACAAAGAATTTTGAGAAGATCAATACTCATCTTAATGAGAAGAGACGCGCCGATCAAAGCGTGCTTATTCTGACAGGGGGATGGCTCGAAGCGTTGCATCTTTCCTGTGAGATTGCTTCCCAGACTAAAAATTCAAAATTGGCAGAGAAAATCGGTGAGCAAAAGATAGTGCTGGATCAGCTTATGTTATTACTTTCGAAATTTCCAAAGGACAGCAATATGAAATTATTAGCGGTCGAAATGGCGAAACTACAAAGCATTTTTCATCAGATTGAAATTACATACACCTATAAAGAATCTTCCATGAAAGAAGTGAATGGTGTGCTTACCATAGTGGATGAAACTACCAGTACCGTAAATATTACGCCTGAACAGGTAGAGCAGATTAAATCTATTACAAACTCATTAAGAAATAACATAATTATCTAGAACCATTAACCCTTCCATATCCAATGAAAAATTTACTACTAATATTTGCTTTAGTTGTTTCTACCAACCTTGTAAAGGGACAATGTAAGTCGGATGAATGCGTGTCCAAACTTAGCGATGGTTATACCTTTCTTAAAACTTATAAGATGGAAACTGTGGGTGATCAGACTGAATATTCATATGTCTTTAGCAAAGACACTAATTATATACTTGTACTTTGTAACAAAGAAGGATCAGCAGATAATATAAGCGTGACCCTGCTTGATGCAAATAAAAAGGAAATTGCTACCAGTTATGATAAGAAGAATAATAAGTTTTTTTCTGCAATAGCTTATACCTGTAAAGCCACCGGAATTTATTACTTGAGGTTTACTTATAAGGAGAAGCCGGAATGTTGTGTAAGTGTACTCGCATTTAAAAAGTAAAGATTATGAGGTTGCAAGTATTGGCAATTCTAAGTTCTTTATTTTTATCCCCTTATTTGAGTTTTGCCCAAACAGAATTTCAAAGGACATACGGGGGAATGAAAGACGATGATGCGTACCATGTAATAGGAACTCCGGATAAAGGCTTGTTAACCATAGGTTCTACTTTGAGTTTTGGCACCGGAAAGAGTGATATTTTTATGGTAAGATTAGACAGCGTTGGAAATATGGAATGGAGTAAAACCTATGGTGGATTGGAAAATGATTATGGCCGGTACATAGATAATACCAATGATGGGAACTACATCATTACTGGTTACACATCTAGCTTTGACAAAGACTTTAAGCAGATATTTCTTATGAAAATAGATCCTAAAGGAGAGATGTTGTGGACTAAGACGTATGGACTGGACAGAAGTGACTATGCTACCTCTGTAAAGCTTTGTAAAGACGGAGGATTCATAATTTTAGGAGAGACAATTAATAATATAGGCCATGAGAAAAATTCCGATATTCTTGTAATTAAAACTGATCTAGCAGGAACTGTAGAATGGTCAAAAATTTATGGTGGTGAAAAGACCGATTACGGCTATAGTATAGAAATGACAAAGGAAGGAGGATATATTATTGGTGGAGAAACCAATAGCTATGGCGCGGGGGAATGGGACTTTTATGCCATTAATATTAATGCAGTCGGTGATGTTATATGGTCTAAGACATATGGCGATACACAGACTGACTTTGGCAGGTTTGCATGTGTAAGTCCGGATGGTGGCTTTTTAATTGCCGGTAACTCTTATAGTTTTAATTCTGCAGACCTTGACGTTTGTTTGATCAAAGTTAATAATGAAGGTGACCCTGAATGGGCAAAGAGTTATTCCGGTGCTAATACTGATTATTTGTTGAGCATGATTGCCTTGAAAGATAAGGGATATGCTTTCACAGGGTATTCAAACAGTTTTGATCTTTCTGCAGAAGATGCATTTTTATTTTTTGTAAACAAAGATGGCAAAGTTGTTTGGGGAAAATCTTATGGCGGCAAGTTCGATGACCACGGCGTTTCTCTTTCTACTGTTGCTGATGATGGTCTAGTGATTGCAGGCAGAACCAATAGCTTTGGCACCAATGGTGGTGACCTCTATATCAGCAAAACTACCCAAAAATGGACAAGGAATATGTGCAATTCAAGCTTCTTGAGACCAATGGTAAGTAATATTAAAGTTAAAACCGGCAAAGGCTCCTACAGCTTTGAATTACATGCCAATGAAACAAAGGTAAGCTTTAGTTCAAAAACCCCGGTTTGCGCAGAGCAAATTCTTTGTTTACCTGTTTATTAAAACAATATATAATGTCTTGTTCTAAAAAGCTGCGATTAATTAGACTTTAACTTAACGCTCTAATCTTAAAAGATTAGGGCATTTTTTGTTTTGACAATTTGAAATGATTGCCTCTGGTAGATCTACTTTCTGCTATTCTTTCTATTTCTCTGGTTTATAATTTCAGCTGGTGTATCAAATATGTACAAGCATTTGACACATTACTTTTAATGCTTGTCATAATTAATTTTTCCATTTCTTTCTATTGTTACCTGATAATTTTAATGATTAGAACCTTTCATGCGTTGCAACTGATTCTATAATGCCTAAGCTTTTGTCCTGATTAAGATTTTGGCTTTTATAATAATTTTGATCTTTAATAGAAGCCACCTTTGTAACTCTATTTCAATAAACAAAAACGACGGTGGTTCTTCTTGAGCGGGTTACTCTTTTGTGCTTGTATTATGCTAACTTGTCTTCTTTTAATTATGAAATTATCTTTATTAAAGTAAACAGAAATATCTTTAGGTTCGCTTTTCTATAGTGTTGATTTGTTCTCCTACTTTTAAAGAATAAGATAATAAAAAAAGCTCCTTAGGAGCTTCTTTATTAAAGTAATAAGATTTTGTGATGTTGGTAGGATTAGTGCGTATTTGGTATTAATAGGGCTGGAGTATGGTAAACTCTGTTCTTCTGTTTAATTCTCTGCCTTCCTCTTCGTCATCATTACTTGCTATTGGTTTTAGCTCGCCGTATCCTGCCGCCCTTAGCCTTGTATTTGGAATTCCTTTTGAGCTTAGCCAATGATAAACGGACTCAGCTCTTTTAAGTGAAAGCGTTTTGTTGAAAGTAGCACTTCCAACATTGTCGGTGTGGCCGCTTATTTCAATGGTTACCTGAGGATTTGCTTTCAGAAATTGTATCAATTTTTCCAGTTCAACAAATGAGCTTTCTTTTAATGTAGCTTTGTTGAAATCATAGTATATATTTCTAAGAATTATTGTTACGCCAGGCTTGATCTTTTCTAGATAAATGGTTCTTTTAACTACAGTTGTTTCATTTAATAAATCCAGCTTAAGGCCTGAAAATGCAAAACCTTCAAGGGCACAAGAAATATACATTTCATGTGCTCCAGATTTATCTGTCCAATCAAAGACGAAGGTGCCGTTATTTGCCCGTCCCTCAGCCAATTTCATTTTGTTACTAAAGTTTTGAATTTCTACAGAAGGATTCAATAACTTATCAGTATCTTTTTCTTTAAATGTAAGCTCGAGTTTAATCGAGGAAATATTTTTGCTCTTTTTTTCCTGAGGATCAAAGTTCATTTTGTATAGATCCATGTCACCATACCCTTCGGTTTTAACTGAAGCAAAATAGGCGGATTTATTATCCCCAGACACTACAAAATACAAATCATCATCTGTGGAATTGATAGGATAACCTAGATTAACTGCTGCCTTCCAGGATTTATGTTCCATATCATAAGTTGATTTAAATACATCGAATCCTCCGATTACATTATGTCCTTTTGAACTGAAATAAAGCGTTTTCCCTTCAGCATCTATGAATGGGCTTTCATCATCATATTCGGTATTTATAGTATTGCCAAGGTTGGTGGCTTCGCTCCATGCACCTTTTTTAAAGGTCGACATATATATGTCAAGCCCTCCAAAACCTCCTGGGTCTGTCACTTGAGAAATACAATGTCTGACCATCTGAGCTGATGGACACTGAGTTTTCGATAAATGGTGAGTTGATATGTTTTCCTAAGGATGTTGGCTTAGACCACTGCCCGTTTGATTTTTTTATACAATAAAATATATCGCCTCTGTATTTATCGTTATCAATATAAAGAAATAGCATATTACCGTCTGACGATAAGGCAACGCAGGATTCATGCAGTGTGGAATTAATATTTGAGCCGGCATTAGCAGCATTTTGCCAATTGGCAGAATCATGTTTACTGTAATAAATGTCTTCGAAAAATTCGTTGTCTTTATCCTTGTTGCCTCCTGTACTTCCAATTCGTTTTGAAGTAAAGAATATGCTGGATTGATCTTGTGATATTACCGGTGCATAATCAGGAAACTCAGAATTGATTTTATCTCCAAGGTTGGTAATCTCTATCTTTATAGGTTTTTTAATTAGCTCTTTTCCATACTGGCATTCACTTATTCTTTTTGCAGATTTTTTTAACTCTTCTCTTTTTTTATCCTGTGAAAAATCTTTGTTAAAATAACCATCATTGATTCTTGTAATGTATTTGTTGTAATAGCTTATTGCTTTATCAAAATCATAATTTAAATGGTAAGAGAATCCTATCAGATACAAAATGTTAGGAGACACTTCTGCATCCAAGGCGTAGGCTTTTAACAGATATGGCAATGACTTTTGTTTGTGAATACTTTCCAGGTAACATTTTCCGGACATAAAATTGGCTGTAACATTCTGGCTATCGGCTTCCACTACCTGTTTGTATATCTCCAAAGCATCTTTCACGTCACCAAACTTATATACCTCTTCGGCCACAGATAACAATTCATTAGATTGTGCTGATACCGTAAAAGGCAGCATGATTATGGAAAATAGAAATGCGAATTTTCTTGTGCTTAACTTTACCATAATTATTAGTCATTTTTATTTTTACTTATTGCAGCGAGGTCCGCTTTTACTTTCCTGTTTATAAAATTGCCAGAGGCGAGTTGGCCCTTTGTATTCAATCCCCATGCATGTAAGACATTGTCTTCATTCAATGCGAGGATACAATCTGCTCCTGTTTCTACTGCTATAATATTTGAATAAGCTAACCTGACAGGTCTCATTTCAAACTCCTTATCCGAGTGGTTTATCTGGTTAATTAAGTTAGATCCCGAAATTAGAATTGTTTTATTTTCGGAGAGTGCCACAATATTGGTGGAGCCAATAGAGCAGTAAGTAATTTTATCAGCGCTGTTTATTTTAATTGGGTAATTTTTGAAATTAAAGGTGCCATCTCCCAATTGAGCAAAGTCGTTGTTGCCCCATACATACAAGGAACCATCCTTTAGTATTGCTGAGGAGTTGGCCCCTCTGGCATTTACCTGGACTGCCCCTTTAATAGCTTTTATTATGGTAGGCGAAGATGTATTGATTTTAGTTGAATCCCCTAGTTGTCCGGAATGGTTAGCTCCCCAGGTATAAATAGATCCGTCTTTATGAAGGGCAATATTATGTGAGTCTCCTGCAGCAATATCTATTATTTGAGCGAGTCCTTTTATCTGTGTGATTGTAGAAAATTTAAAATTGATAAGCTCTTCATTAAGAACCCCGTTGATATTTCTGCCAACTCCCCATACTGTGCCATCTTTCTTTAAAAATAATGTATGATAATCTCCTGCAGCAATATCAATTACTGAAGAGATATTTAATTTTTCGGGCATGCAGTAATGCTTCAATTCGTCAAGTCCAAGTTGAGAATTTGTATTATTCCCCCAGGCATATACTTCTCCGGATCGGGTGATAGCAAAGCTTGTTGTTTTTCCAGAGAAAACTTTCCCGATGTCGTCAAGATTGCTTACCTCCTGCATCAGGTTGTTATCTGTAAATGTTGAATTACCTAATTGCCCATATTTATTTTCTCCGGCGGTGAATACTCTTCCATTGATAATTCTTATAAGGTGATTGTTTACCGATAATGATTGAGCAAGGCTTGTATTATGAGAGAAACATGCAAAAGAGATGAGTGAAAGCCAAAGTATATATGCCCGCATAAGCGTTGAGTTTTTTCAGATTTAACGCTAGGCATTTTTGTATTGAAATAAACGGGATTAAATTAAGGAGAAACCCTTATATGTAGTGATTGGAATCCCTTAGGGTTTGTGATCTTCTGAATTAGAACTAAATAAAATGAATGATGAACCAACAAGATATACAATTCCTGGAAATGGAACTTGAATCCAATCTTATTGAAGTAGCTCTTGAATTAGAGTTTCCACCTTATACTTCTTCTATATTAAATAGATTCAAAGTCAGCAAAATTTTGTTTTGGGCTTATCAGTATGAATATTATAAAGTGTATAAAATTATTTCGGCCGTAGGTTTTACTGTATACTATACTACAAAGGACGGAGTGCTAAACGGAAAGTTTCAATTTTGAAAATAGACTTATAGAAACTTATAAACTATTTTAAAAACAAAAACCCACGCAACTTAAAGTTACGTGGGTTTGTCTAATGGTAGCGGGAGCAGGACTCGAACCTGCGGCCTTTGGGTTATGAGCCCAACGAGCTACCAACTGCTCCATCCCGCGGTGTATTTTTGGTATTTTAAATCTTTTTGGTTTCAGCAGCCTCTTCTCAGCCGCTTATTCATAACACAAATATTGGTTATAAAGTTGTAGAGATCGGTAATTAATTTTGGCCTCTTTCTTAATTAGGTCCCAAAGGTAATGCTTTATTTAGATAAATCAACTACCTTTGAATTCTTTTTAAAAAAAAATGGAAAATAATTCACATAAGGCAGGATTTGTAAGCATCGTCGGGAAGCCCAATGTAGGGAAGTCTACATTGATGAATGCTTTGATAGGAGAGAAATTGTCCATTATCACTTCTAAAGCTCAAACTACCCGTCATAGAATAATGGGTATGCTGAACGGGGAAGATTTTCAGATTGTTTATTCAGACACACCGGGAATAATACAACCTAAGTACGAGCTGCACCGCTCGATGATGAAGTTTGTAAGTTATTCACTGGAAGATGCAGACATTATACTTTTTGTAACTGATCTGTTTGAGACAGAGGAAGATCAGGAAGATGTATTAAAAAGAATCTCCAAGGTCGACGCCCCTATAATATTGGTAGTGAATAAAATAGATCTTGCCAAGAATCCTGAAGATGTACAAAAAAGAGTCAACTTCTGGAAGGAGAAGCTCAACCCTAAAGAAACAGTTGCAATCTCTGCTTTAAATGGGGAAAATGTATATGTGCTCTTCAACAAATTGCTACAACTTTTACCCGAGCACCCTCCCTATTATCCTAAAGATGAAATGACGG
>Ga0181466_1000719_pt1 | contig 12096 bp, 13 predicted proteins | sample InSIn4gowninarea_FD_119078 | JGI IMG/M metagenome (GOLD analysis project Ga0181466, IMG submission 119078) | Clean room microbial communities from NASA Spacecraft Assembly Facility at Jet Propulsion Laboratory, Pasadena, California, USA -... ... | reverse complement strand
CACAATATAATCCAGCCGACCTAACAATAATAATATAAAGCCACAAAAATAACAATAGAGGGATTCTATGGGGCACAAAAATAACAATATGGGGGTAATAGGGGCACAACAATATAAATAAGGGGTATAACTACAATAGTAATGGGGTAATCACTAGTATTATAGGGACCCAACAGAGACTCTCCTTATGGATCATACAAGAAGCATGGTGTTGGACACTCTTCTGACTTAGCACAAAAATTGAGAAGTTTGAATGCACAAATAAGAAGTTTAAAGGTAGATAATGAGAAAATCATGCAGGCACAAGAGAAATAGAAAGAAGTCAATGTAGTAATCCTTCAAAGTCTGTCAAAATTGCAGAGCTAGGGATTGCTTTGGATCATCAATGGGAAGGAGGACATAAATAATGGGGCATATGGTAGTAGGTCTCATGGAGAGAACAGGTTGGATAGGGATAACATGATCAAAGATGGCAAGCTATTAGATATTTTGGATAGGAGAGGTGACAGAAACATGTTCTATTCTAATTTTGGTTATGACTAGCACTATGATCACAATCATTATCATCCTTACAGGAGGAGTGACAGGGGATATTTTCCAGATGAGTTCAAGAAAGTGAAGCCACCTACCTTTCATGGAAATTTGAAGAATTCAGAGGATGTAGAAGCATAACTACTTTGGATGAAAAAATTATTTGAGTTGCATGAATACACATAGAATATGGAGGCCATAACAATTATCTTCAGTCTTAAAGGGAAAGCAAACATCAAGCCAGAAAATGTGAAATCGGTTAGGGACATTAGGACAAAAGACTTGAGTTGGTATGAATTTAAGAGACATTTTAGGAAGAAGTACTTGTTAGAGAGGTACTACGACAAAAAAGCCAAGGAATTCTATGAGCTAAAGATGGGATTGATGAAAGAGGAGGAGTACATGACTAAGTTTCTGGTATTATTAAGGTATGTACCATATATTAAAGACGAGAAGGAAAATTTTCATATATTTGTTAGTGGATTTCCATTAGCATTTAGAGAACGGATCGAGTATGATGAGCCTTGGTCAATTGATGAATTTATTGGGAAATTTAAGCATTTTTATGAGTAGCCAAAGTGTAAGAAAGAATCTACACAAGGATGGAAAGGGAAAGACGAAGCTAAAGGTAAATGGTCATTGAAGAAAAAGGCCTCAGGATATAGGTGATAAAGGAAATGTTGCACCCCACAAGAATTTTAATGGGTCACGGCATGGATGCCAACATAATAAAGGTGATGGTAGAGGAGAGTTGCAGTGTTGGACATGTGGTGAGGAGAATATTAAGAGGGATTTTATGAAGAATCAGTGTGGTAGGCCTAAGATCTATAGTACATAAGAGGTGCAAACTATTGAGGATGTTGGGAAGAGTATTCCTCATATCTATTAAGAATTAGATAACAAGTAGGTGGATTAACATGCATCTGTTATCGATATGGATGGTATGTTTTGTGATCAAGTTGCTTACATTTTGATTTACACTAGATCTAGCTATAGTTATGCTAGTCCTCACCTAGTGGATAAGATTGGTTTTAGTAAATAAGTGCATGCAGGATTCTAGTTAGTTTAGTTGGCTACAGGCACAAAGAAGAGTGTGTATCATTGGGTAAGATATTTTTCATTCGAATTTAATGGTATGCCTACCAAAACACATTTGAATGTATTTTCATTGATATCATATAGTATGATTTTGGTTATGAACTAGTTGTATATTCATAGGACCAAAGTGGATTATTATGACAAGGTCATTGAGTGTTTGGATGACAATGGGGAACAAAGGATCTTGTAGGGAAAGAATAAGGAAACATGAATTAGAATGGTGAAAGTTCTGCAAGCAATGCACAGCCGCAGAAAAGGGTGTGTGTTATTTGTAGTGCATATTTCTAGTGATAAAAGTAAGGATGTTGAGGATGTGAAGGTATTGAGAAGGTACCTAATATTAGCAGTTTTAGGATGTGATTCCAATAGAGATTTCATATTCTCCACCTCACATAGAAGTGGAATTTTCCATTGAGTTGATACCAAGGGAAGCACCAACATCAAATGCACCGTACAGGATGAGAACACCAAATTTAGTAGAGGAGAAGTTACAATTAAAGGAAATGTTTGACAGGGGATACATTAGGCCAAGCCTATCACGTTGGAGTGCACATGTGTTGTTTTTAAAGAAGAATGATGGAACTCTTAGGCTATGCATTGATTACAAGTAGTTGGACAAAGTTACCATCAAGAACATGTATTTGTTTCTGAGGATCGGTGATTTGTTTGATCAGTCGAAGGGAGCAACAGTGCTATCAAATATTGATTTCAGATCGGTATATCATGAGGTGCACATCAAGGAAGAGGATATATAGATGACTACTTTCAGGACTAGGTATGGGTGTTATGAGTTTCTTGTAGTTCCATTTGGTTTAACTAATTCTCCAGATACCTTTATGTGTTTAATGAATAATGTATTGCATCCTTATCTAGACAAGTTTGTTATGGTATTCATTGATGAGACCTTGATATATTTTAAATATGCGGAAGAGTATCAGTTTCATTGAAAGCTTAACAAATTCAGTTTCTTTTAGAAAAAGGTACATTACTTGGGACATGTTGTCACCAAGGAAGGTATAGCAGTGGATCCTAAGAAGATAAGAGCTATGATGGAGTGGGAAACTCCTAGAAATGTGGATGAGGTAAGATCATTTGTGGGGATAGTAGGTTATTATAGGAGGTTAATTAGCAACTCCTCTCACATTGCATGTCCTATTATGTCACCGCAAAGGAAGGTAAGAAATTTGAATGGACAAAGGAATGTGCAGCCAGTTTTGAACAAATGAAGCAATTGTTGAAAAATGATCCTCTATTAAAGATTGCAGATCTCCACAAAGAATTTGTGGTCTGTACAAACATTTTAAAGAGAGGACTTGGTGGAGTCTTGATGCAAGAAGGACAGGTAGTGTGCTATGAGTCAAGAAAATGGAATGAGCATGAGAAGAATTATCTAACACATGATATCAACTTGGTAGTGATCATCAATGCATTGAAGATCTAGAGACACTATCCTTTTTGGAAGAATTTTGTATTGATGAGTGATCATAGTGGAGTGGATTTAAATACTTATTTAACCAATCAAATATGAATTCCATGCAAGCTAGATTGTTCACCATGATCAGTGAGTTTTGCTTTGAGATCACATACATAAAGAGTAAGGAGAACTTGATAGTAGATTCTTTTAGCAGGAGAGTATAGGTGAATCACATAGTAGCTATGAACTCTTATGGGATAGACTTACAAGATCACATTTTACATGGAGGACAAAAATATGGGAGGTACATGGATCTTATGTATAGGTTACAAAAGGTTAAAGGTGGTCATGATGTGGACTATCGTCTTACAAAAAATGACTTCATCATATTTAGGGAGAGGATATATGTGGCAAACAACAATGATCTCAAGAAGACTATCTTGTGATAATTCCATGCAAAACTATATTCAGGTCACCCAAGATACCATAAGACATTGGTAGTAGTGAAAAAGTTTTATATTTGGACGAATCTGAAGAAAGACGTGGCAGAGTTTGTGGCTAGATGTTTGGACTGTCAACAAGTGAAGGTGGAGTGTAAGCATCCAAGCGGAATGCTACAACCGATTCTGATTCCAAAGTGGAAGTGAGAGGTAATTTCCATGGATTTCATCATAGGTTGTCAAGGAGATCTAGACAGCATGATTCCATCATGGTGTTGCTTGACATGATGAAAAAGGTAACACACTTCATTCTAGTGAAGTCTACTTATTCAACTAATTATGTAGCATGGGTCTTCATCATACATGTAGTGAGGCTACATGGTGTACCAAGAAAGATTGTGTGAGACAGGGATGCTAATTTCACTTCCACGTTTTGGAAGGATTTGTTTGCAAGTTTTGGGACAGAGTTGGCCTTCAGAAAATCTTATCATCTGCAAATGGATGGAAAAACAGAGAGGGGCAACAAGATATTGGATGACATGATGAGGATGTATGTGATGAATCAACAAAGGAGATGGGAGGAGTACCTTCCGTTTGTTGATTTTTCTTATAACAATGGGTATCAAGAGTCACTGAAGGTGAGTTTGTTTGAGGCAATATATGGGTGAAGTTGCAATACTACCATTAGTTGGAGTTCTCCAGTGAATAGGGTATTGATAGGACCAGACATGTTGGAAGATATGGAATAGGAAATGCAGGATATCAAGAAGAACCTAAAGGCTCTAGTTTTTCACTGTCTACAAAAATTACCTACATACAAATTCTAGAAACAAAATATAAAAAAGAGAGAGAACATAAAACATAAAATAGATATACATAGATATTTCCCTTGGATCTCGAAACCGGGACTACTATATTGATTTTTCATTATGTTCTTTTCAATTTTAGAATACATATATATACATGTTGAAGCATTCATAAGCCCCAATCCATTAACCCTAGATTAGAACATAACCATAGTCACCTTGACTGAATCTACAAAATACCATGGGAAGAAAACCATAATGTCCAAAACCATGTGGAAAGCCATGCACAATACCATAGGTAGGTATGCCCACCTAATATTGGGTCCACTACAAGAAAAAAGGACATTGGTGAGGGGCAAAAAATGTCACCATAAGCTCATTGGTGACAGTCAAAATAGCATTTGTCACCAAAAACTGAATGTCACCAAAGGTGGCCTCACGAAAATTATAGGTGTTGTAGTGACATACAAAGTCCATCACCAATAATTATTTATAATCATGGATAATGATCATCACCATTTCATATGAGAAATGATGACCGACCATAGCCTCCATCACCAAAAATTGAACGTCACCAAAGGTGGCATCATCAAAAGTATAAGTGTTGTAGTGAAATTCAAATTTCGTCACTAATAATGATTTATAATGATGGATAGTGGTTGTCGCCATTACATATGATCAATGGTGACAGACCATAGCCTCAGTCACTAAAAATTGAACGTTACCAAAGGTGACGTCGCCAAAAGTATAGGTGTTATGGTGACATTTAAGGTCTGTTACGAATATTGATTATAATGATGGATAGTGACCGTCACCATTTCATATGAACAACAATGATTTATTGTGATAGATATTTAATGGCCATTAGTATTGTTAGATATATATGGTGATGTTCATTGACAATCATCGAAAACCACATTACCAAAAGTATGGTGTTGTGGCGACATTCATGGTCTATCACGAATAATAACTATATTGACAGATAACGACCGTCACCATTTCATATCAACGACAATGATTTATGGTTACAGACCTTTGAGGGCATCATTATTGACGCATATATATGGTGGTATTCATTGACCATCACCATTTCATATTTTTGGCGAGGGTCGAAAAATGTCACCAAAGCTCATTCGTGATGGTCAAAAGAGCCTTCGTTAGCAAAAATTGATCGTCGTCATTCCATATGGATGTTAGGGCACAATGGAATCAAACCACCAACATCCTCCTTGTAAAGCAAGTGCTTTTCCATTGAGCTAGCACCCTTTAAAAAATTATACTTTTAAAAATTAGACCTTGAAACTTTATAAATTGTAAATTCTACAACTTTCAATAAATTAAAGTCTATGCAATATTTTACTAAACAAGCAAAGCAACATTAAAACTACAGGTCCCTATCTAATGGTTATTCAAGTTATGAAAAGTGGGTGGAGGGAAAAATAGTTATGGATAAGAGAATCAATATGTTCAGTTGAATACTCAATTACAAATGAAACTCTGAAGATATTTATAACCTATAAATGACCTATAACTAGAAAATGCACCAAATATTGCAAAGGAAATGTCATAAGTGCATAGCATATGGAAGAAGAGGAGGCAAGGACTTTGAACTCTTGTACATCTTGGCATGTGTTAGTACTTATCACATCTTAGCTTGTTTGATATGTCTTCATACTATCTAACACATGTTAGCATGGCCTAGCATTCCCTAACACACCTTGGTAGTCAAGACCTCACAACTGGCATTACATTTTTCCATGACTTGGGAACCTTAAATTCACTAAAACACCTTGGCACTCTCTAGTTGTCATGCCCTATGTTATCCTCCACAATGTCCCAGGCTGATGAGGAGATCGATGAAGGTAACCACAGACCAAACTTTTAGGTTGGTAGTTATCCCTACCAAACTAGAGAGGGTTGTATCTATGAAATCATAGCTAAGAGATGACTGGAATGTAAAATATTTTAGGCTAGATAGCTAGGCTCAGGTGGGTTTTTGGAAAGTTTGGGGACATGGAACTCTGTCCACCAGTGTCTTGTCTGGAAAGGAATTTGTCAAGGAGGCAGGGACTTGGAACTTTGTCTAGGATAAAGCACCTAACATGCATGACAGAAGCTCCCTAGAATAGAGTACCTCCTACCTAGAAGAGTTTCCCTTGCTCAAAATATACAACCCTTCTCTACTGTGCACTTTTCCTAAAGATAAATCTATGCATAAAATAGTACTAAGAAAAACACCTGAATTAAGAAAAGTGAACATCTAAGTCAAACTATAAAAGTAGACTAAATATGGCTCTATATAAGTTTGAGAAACACTAGACAAGCATGCTTGCATACAACAACCATAAGATGACTGAAAACAATGCTCTTCTTTCATTGTTGCTATACCCTCACAGAAAAACTGGAATCAGTAGCATGTTCCCCAAGGTTGTATGCATTTGCTGAAGGTGTGGATTGAAAAGATCTGATGAGATGAAGTACTATTGAAGGAGAAACACCTTCAAAATAGCAGATAAAGTCTATTGTGAATTCAACCCATTTGCACACAGACCAAGGCTACTACTAGGTACACTTCTTCACTGAATGGAAATTGCAATGTATTGTAGTGTTGAAAAATGAAAAACACCTTTAGTGCAACACAAATAAAACTCTAACAGATATTGTCACTGTGGCCTTGGTTGTAGATGATCTTATCAATATAGGTAATAACTTCACTAATTGAAAAACCAAAAGGTGAGCTGCAAAGATCATTTGAAATGACAGATTTGGGCATACTTTATTATTGTTTAGGAGTGTTAGAATAGTAAATGTAAGGTAGCATGTTGTGTCTTTATCTCATAGGCCAAGGATGCGAAGAAATATATAAAATATTAAATAACATGGTATAAGTCGATTGCAGCTTCTTTTGAATTGGGAATGGAATTCTCCTTGTGCAGGTTCTAATCTAGTGGGTATAACTTTAAATAAGAAACTGATAGTTATGGGGTTGGAATTGTCTCACAATGCATGAAAAGTCTCAAATTTGTTCACTAGAAAGAATCAGAGTGAGTCGTCAGGTTTATGGAAGGGAGCACCCTATTCGTAGCAAGATAACTTGAAATTAGTCAGCAATATTATTTCTCATCTTCTTGTATGTGTGTGCTTTGAAAAGATAACCACATCTAAAGGCTCAATAACAGCTCAAGTAAAGTTTATAGATGTGAATCACTTTTGAGAAAACCCATCGCTTAATGACAATTGAGTGAGGAATATGCCGAAGGATTGAATCTTGCACTCATTAATAAAAATGAAGAAATTAGAGGCCTCTAATTTCTTCATTTTTCCATTATTTTCCTTCAGTTTCCCCATCACATGCAAACCTATGGCCTTTCACCTTCCTTCTATCCTAATTTCCATTATTTTCATAAATAAAATGCCAATTAATGCCACTTTTCCTTTCCAAATCCTTTTCCATTACCTTTTCCAATTTCCCTTAGCCATAATAAACCAAATGAACACCCAAACTACGATGTTTTTCCCAACACTCAGCTTGGAATACGTTTCCCATGACCTTGGTTATTAATTTTCCTTTTATAACTTTATTATGTGGAATTTTTACCAGTGTTGTTACATAACCCTCTCCCTTGGGGGAATACCATTCTTGGTGTTTAATGACACCTACAACCAACAAAACTACTAATAAGAAAAAGATACTTCCCATGGAGCTTTATAACTTAGTTCGATGTAGTATTTACAATGATAAACACACTGAGAAGCAAACCAACATGAAAACCATAACAATATGATAGTCATGATGACATGCCACCCATACCACTTATTGTATCTTTATAACACAACCCATGGCCGTATTTACATCCATATACATATACAAAAGCATCACACTAAAACATATACCAAAAACATTCACTCAACTAGCAAATAGAGAAGGATGCATAGCCCATATCTTATCCTCCATCTCCCATGTAGCTTCATCAGGACCAAAATACTTCCACTTCACTTGAACTTGCTTTATTCCTTGGTTCTATAGCATGAGCATCTTTCTCTGTAATATACACAAAGGTTCTAGTTGGAATTCTTCATCTAGCTCCACCTACAATACAGACCAATGAATGACATGATCAACATATTTAACATACTTCTTAAGAAATGACACATGGAAAAGATCATGGACTTTCACTCTCAGAGGTAGTGAAAGTCGATAGGCTACTGGTCTAATCCTTTTAAGAATCTTGAAAGGTCCACAAAACTGAGGTGGCAACTTGGCAAAATATCCAATCATCAAGGAGGTCTTCTTGGGCTTGATGTAAAAATACACCTATTCCCCAACCCAAAATTCCTTAAATAACCTCTTCCAATATGCATAGTGCTTCTATCTTTCATGTGATTCATTTGTTGGGTGTGTGCTATATTCTTTCCACGACTACTCGCACATGAAGTCGGGTGATAGGGGGGTTGATAGTCCCCCCTGTTTGTTGCGTCGGGCATAGCTGGGGGGTCAAAGGGGAGGAACAACCCCCCTATAGGGTGGTTTCAGGGGGTAGTGGGCGGACCCACTTGTGATTTTGTGCATGGATTTCTCACATGGTTTTATGCATGATTGTTTTATGCCCGTGGTATTTTGTATATCTGGTCAAGGGAACTACGATTATGTTCTAATACATGGTTAAGGGATTGGGCTTTATGAATGCATCGTCATGCATATATATGTATTGTAACATTGAAAGGAACATAATGAAAAATCAATCTAGTAGTCCTGGTTTTGGGATCCAAGGGAAATCACTGTGTATAATTGTTTTATGTTTTATGTTCTCATGATTGTTTATATTCTATTTTTAGAATTCGTATGCAGTTAATTTATGTACAGGGTTAAAACCTACATTTTGTATCGTAGTTGTTTCGACTTCAAGGGGAAACCTTTTCTATTGAGGGGTTTTTCTTGGGCATGCGGTAGACCCTATTCAGTGGGAGATCTACAGGATGGATTTTCGTTGTGAAAGAAGGTGGTGAGCAGTTGAAAGATAGAGATTGAGAAATTTAATGGTCATAGTTTTGAGTTGTGGAAATTCAAGATGTAGGTTCCGCTGGTCGATAAAGATTAGTGGATTATGGTAGTTTTGGGTACCAAAACAACAACAGTGTCAACAGAAGTCTAAGTGAAGTTGCATTGAAAGGAAAATATAAAAATACAGTTGTGTATCTTTGATTCAGTATTGTTGAATGTATCATGGGAAGCTACGGCAAAGGATTTGTGGATCAATTTAAGGAATTTGTACCAATCTAAGTCTCTGGTGAACAAATTGTTCCTAAAAAAACATTGTATAACCTGAGGATGAAGGATGGAGACTCCATGATAGAGCAGTGAAATGCCTTTAATATTGTTGTAATGCAGTTGTTATCTGTTGATATAAAAAATTTAGATGAAGATAAGTGCATCAATTTGTTGTGATTTCTACCAAATTTGTGGGATAGTCTGGTTGTTGTAATAGGTAGCAATAAAACTAACTTGAATTTTGAAGAAATAGTCTCATCGTTGTTGCCTAACGATATGAGATGGAAAAATATGGAGAGCCAGAATGGAGATGCCTTGTCTGTATGAGGATGGTCTCAGAATCAAAACAAATAAGTTGTTGAGTGGGAGATCGAAATCTAGAGGGAGATTTAAATCTCTATGAAAACTTGTAAAGGTATGTTAGAAATGTGGAAAGGAAGGGGACTACCAAAAGGAATGTAGATCTAAAGCTCTTGAGAAATGAAAGGGATTTGATGATTTTCCTTTTGCTGACATGAAAACCACCTCAAATAAAGTTGGGGATGTGTATTTGGCTTCTTCTTTAAGTACACATCTAGATCGTGAGGCATGGTTGATTGACTCAGGTGCATCCTTTCACTTCCCTCCCCATAGGGATTAGTTCATGAGTATGAGAAATATAATGTAGTGATGTCTTCTTAGGGGATGACAAGAAGGATAGAATCCTCAGACGTGGAAAACTAAAGCTAAAGTTGCAAGGTGGAAGGATTAGAACACTTTTAAGTGTTCTACAAATTCTTCCATTGGCCAGAAATATGATTTATGTAAGCAATATGGATGATGCAGGTGTAAAAACATTGTTCAAGAAATATACCTACAAGATGGTTCGAGGAGAACTGGTATTGATGCAGGGATTTTGTAATTGAACTCTATAAAAGCTTTTGGGTAATACTGGTATTTATGGGTGCAACAACTCTATGGTTCTTGAAAGTGGATCATGTTATGATCCTATATGAATATGTGTCATATTTCATGATTGACTGGTTAAAAATCCCTAATATGTTTATCCTTTCCCTGTTGCAAAGATTTTCCGTATTTTGAAAAAATCAGAAAATTTAAAAAATGTAAAGAGGGTATGCCCTAAAACAAAGATCAAAGGGAAAAAAGAATGTAATGGTAAAAAAATGAAAGAAATGAACCACAAATCAAATAGACGAGGCAAGTTTGCAAGTCCAAAACGCTACTACTATTATGTTTTTGCAATAATTTGACGGTGTCCAGCTTGTTGATTTATGCCACTAATCATGAATGGCCAAACAAACTTAATCCTAGCTTGTTCATGTTTCAATTTCCTGTTTTAGAGACAGAGAATAAAATCTATCCAAACTGTTAAATCTTGGTAGATAAATAGTTAGGTAGAGAAGCAAAGGAGTTCAACTGTTCAATCTGAGCTCTTGGAAGAAATAAGTGCAGACTTAGATAGGCTTGCCATGTAAAGAAAAGAAGATTTATGAGGGTTTGCCAGTCCAAGTGCACCTAAAGAAAAAGAAGAAAAAATGTTAGGTACAGTAGGCTAGGTAGGTAGTTTTGATGTTGCTGGATGTGACTTATGATGTATTGTGTGAATATGTCAATTCTCACACCCATCACAAGTACAAGGCAGATAGTTTGATGCAGTTCAAACAAAGCATGGCTAACTCCCCTCCATCCTTTCCCTAAATCACTCACTAATCTCCCCTAGAGATATTGAGATTTGCTCAATATCCCCAAATTACTCCATCTCATTTCATAAAAAGGCCTAAGTAAAACCTTGGTTACTTAGGAGATTGTGCAAAATCACATATAAGCTTGTCTCCTTAAGCCTAAGTTTTTAAACTCTATAACTTAACACTCCTTTTTAAACATATCTCTCATGTTAACCCTTAACATTACTTAGTAATTCCCTATATTCGTTCCCCTACCTGTATTATATATATAATAAAGACCCCAAATTTTATTATCCCCACTCTGGCTAAGTTATACCCATATACCGCTATGTCAAATGGAATTGGAGGTTTACTTGGAACCTGTAATAACCTAACCCACGCGCGCTCAAAGGACTTAATTAACCACCCGAGTTAATTACTAACCTAACTAAACCCACCCCGCAGACCAATAAAACAAGCCCCGAAACCATTGAAACATTTTATTTGATATATGGGACCCACTCCTCAATGCTCCATCACCTCCAACCTCTACCAACCATTAGATCTGGGCCCGCTCATCCAATGGCCCATGATCATATCACGAGGCCCTCTGCCATCGAAGTTTACCACCCAGGGGAGTGGTGGTATTGTGTCCGTACTGTGGATGCATGGGGCATTCCCGTGTTGCTCGCTGCCCTCCCCACCGAAACCATTTTAGCTCGTAAGCGGTGCAGGGTGAAACCACTTACCACCTCCCCCACAGACATCACCGCCACATCACCACCTTTAACCTTTTGTAACCTATACATAAGATCCATGTACCTCCCATATTTTTGTCCTCCATGTAAAATGTGATCTTGTAAGTCTATCCCAT
>Ga0181466_1000612_pt1 | contig 12126 bp, 10 predicted proteins | sample InSIn4gowninarea_FD_119078 | JGI IMG/M metagenome (GOLD analysis project Ga0181466, IMG submission 119078) | Clean room microbial communities from NASA Spacecraft Assembly Facility at Jet Propulsion Laboratory, Pasadena, California, USA -... ... | reverse complement strand
CCAAATTTTTCAATTGCCTGGTCTACGGCATGCTGAATTTGTACTTCATCCCTGATATCACATTGAACCGCTAATGCCTTACCGCCGGCAGCTTCTATTTCGCTTGCCGCGCTATAAATAGTTCCGCCGAGTTTGGGATTTTCTTCTATACTTTTTGCTGCGACAACAATGTTCGCGCCTTCTGCTGCAAGTTTTAATGCAATGGCTTTCCCAATTCCACGGCTGGCGCCGGTAATAAAAGCAGTTTTGTTTTGAAACGACATGGCAAATGATTTGAACTGTAATTTAACGGTAACAAATTAATGGATGCAAAGTTTTAATTAAATTACAGGTATGGAAACGTACATAAAACCACCGCGAACCGGAATGGAAGCATTTGAACTGATGCCTGAAGGAACACTTTGCCAATTAATAAACGATACTTTGGTTATGTCGCCTGCCCCAACCACTCCTCATGCGAGAGTTCAACGGAAAATTTTTTCCGTACTAAATAATTATGTAGAAGAAAAACATGTTGGTGAAGTCTTTTTTGCACCCGTGGATGTTTACCTGAATAATAAAAACGTCTACCAGCCAGACATATTCTTTGTTTCCCGCGACAGGAGAAACATTATTGAAAAGAAAGGTATTTTCAGTGCCCCTGACCTTGTAATTGAAGTTTTGTCGGATGATAAAATGTATGATCTTAAAACAAAGAAAGCTGTTTACGAAACCTCAGGCGTAAAAGAATATTGGGTTGTTGACCCCGAAACAAAATGCTGCGAAGGTTTTATTTTAGAAAACGGAACGTATAAATCTGTAGGAGAAGGAAACGGACACCTTACGATAACAATGTTTAACCTCGCTATTTCTTTTTAAAGTTCTCAGCATATTGTGCTTCATCAAAACCTACCCATAACCTCCCGCCGGTTTCTATTACCGGCCGTTTAATGATCGAAGGTTTCTCCAGCATTAATGCGATTGCCGCCTTTGCATTTGTTACTTTCTCCTGTTCTTCCTTAGTCAGTGTTCGCCAGGTTGTTCCTCTTTTATTCACCAGCTTTTCCCATCCTGCAATTTTCACCCATTCTTTTAGTTTTTCCTTTGTAATACCATTCTTTTTAAAATCGTAAAACTCGTAATCCACCTCGTTAACCTTTAACCAGCCCGCTGCTTTTTTTACCGTATGACAATTCGGAATGCCGTACACTTTCATAATTATTCTATATCTGCAAATGATTTAATCGCTGCCTCGGTTTCCTTACATGCGTCATGTAAATCGTCGTTAATAACAACCACATCGAACGAATGACTGAACGATAACTCGTACGTTGCTTTATTAAGGCGGGTAGCTATATTTTCAGGCGTTTCGGTTCCCCTTCCCGTTAACCTGTTTCTAAGTTCTTCAACCGACGGCGGTTTTACAAATATTGAAAGTGAAGTTCCGGGGAATTGTTGTTGCACATGAATGGCACCTTTTACATCGATATCAAGAATGGGTGTTTTCCCTTGTGACCAGATCCTTTCAAGCTCACTTTTTAGTGTACCATAATATTTGCCTTCGTAAACCATTTCCCACTCAACGAAGTCGTTATTTTTTATCTTTTGTTGAAACTCTTCAAGAGTCATAAAATAATAGTCTACGCCATTCTTTTCCTGCCCCCTTGCCTGCCGGGTGGCAGCGCTGATTGAAAAAGCGAGCTTTGGATATTTATTCAATAAATAACGGGTTATGCTCGTTTTACCGGCACCCGACGGAGCTGTTATAATAATTATCTTTCCACTCATAGATTAGAATGAAATGCAAATAAAGGAAAGTAATTTGAACCTAAAATAGAAATGTAGGTGGATGGCCAGGCGGAGAACTGAACAATATCAGCGACAAGAGTTTGTTATATTGCCGTTTATAACAAGGCAGGAACTATAAATTGAAATCCCTGGGGTCATAAAATTATATTTTGGCTGTGAGTAGTAGTTCGTAATGTAGCCCCGGTTGTGTCACCAATAGCCATGGGGCGACTTGCACCGGATCTTCCTACTCAACAAGCCTTATTGGTTAATGAATAAAATGGGGAGGGAATTCGTGTTTCTCCACTTCCTTGAGTAAAACAGCGATAAGTGAAGGATCGGGTACCGGGTCGTTCTCGTTTAGCTGGATCTTCTTCTCTGCATTTAAGATAATTTTTCCACCGGGCAAACTTTTGTGTAACGAAGCGTCAGGAATATTGATGGTAATGGTCGTATCAGGCCGGGCACCGCTAATGGTCACCATTGCAGTATACACTTTTTTATTGTAGTTAAAGGTGGTTGAAAATAGTCTGGCCATAATAAATTTATAAAATAAACACGTCAAAAAAGCGTAACAATAAAAGAATAACAGTAACATGATTTGCCGACGATCCTAAGAAAACTTGCAAATTCCCGCTTTCCTTTTTTGTTGTAGCCGCTCTGTAGATAATTCCGGAATTAAACGAATAAAATTGGCCCCGGCCTTAACTCTTACCCGTAGATTAAAAAGTTGGCACCGGCACACTCTGCCTCTCAGGATCAACTTTTACCGGTGCCAACAGAAGTGTTTTTGCCAAGGCTAACATTATATGTGGGGGCCTGACAATTTACCAATCTAATAACTTAACTTCCTGCTGTTCTTAAATTCGCCTGTTGTATCACATCCAATTACAAATAGCCGAAAAAGATGAATTCATAGTACGGCAAGTTTTCCACAACCGTTTTGCCAGCCTCAAAAGTTAGCTGGTAAACCTGGATGTGCAATAGTTGAATTTGTTATTAGGGTTCTCTCACACCCCTATTGTTTCCCGCGATCTTTATCATACCTGAGGTCCTCACTTATCAATTCCTGGGTAAACACCGAATCATGAATAATTCTGGCCCGCTCGCGGGTTTGTTCGGCCTTCTCAAAAAACTTTTTAGAGGCAGCAGCATTACCGGTATCTCTGAAACTATTTCCGATTTGTTCGAGCAACATTGTTGTTTCTTCCAACGCTCTCATCGCATTCCATAGCGATTCTTCTACGGTGGTGGTAACACCGGCCAATAAAGTACTGGCACTAAATGCGTGGCCTGTATGACACCTGTACCGCACAGCTTTTCCTTCCTTCAGGCTTATCAGCGCTCCATGGCATTCGGGGCAGGTAAACGGAGAAATTTCTCCCATGTGCATTATACCCATTTCAAAAGCGTTGTCGCGGCTCGCTATTACCACCTCTGTTTTCATCAACTTCATTTCTTCGGCGGTAATTTCAGGGGTTGCCGGCGGTTCATGAGCCGTTAGTGCCTGCAGTAGATCCGACATTTTAGAAACAGGCTCTATATGATCCACCTCAACATATTCCAACGCATTCTCGGGCATTTCAGGAAAAATGGCGTCTGCCGGATCCTGGATGATCGTTGTTCCGCCCAAACGTTTTATCGCCCAAAGGCCTGAAGTTCCGTCGTTTAAAAGACCTGAAAGAACGATCCCTATCACCCGGCTTCCATAAACGTACGCGGCGGAACGAAATAATGTGTCGATCGAAGGCCGGAAACGGTTCTCTTTCGGTCCTTTTTTCACAACTAACCGGCCTTCTTCGAGTATTAAATGATGGTCGGGGGGTGCAACATAAATTTGACCCGATCTTATCTTTTCTCCGTCTTTAGCATGCATTACTTTCATAGAGGTGCAACGGCTAAGAATGACCGGTAGCTGGCTTTTTGAATATGGAGATGTATGTTGAACAATAAATATTGAAGAATCAAACTGCGGAGGCAGTGAACCTAAAAGGTCGATCAACGCATTTATTCCACCGGCTGACGCTCCAATAACTATAATATCACGTTTTGGCATTTTTTGTTTTTAACGGTTTATTTAACAATCGTTTTCGTTTATAACAGACGTCGTCATTACAACGGTCATTGAGCAATATAACCTGATCTGTTATTTGGGAATAATTAAATTTAAAATCTACTTCCGGGGTAACGAGGTGCATGAGCAAGGTTAAAGCAAACACGTAAACATCACCCATCTTTATTACTGAAAAAGTTGTTCCTCCAGTTATTTCTTCTTGCAGGGTTGCCGGAGAAACTTTGCGCGGTCAAAATTTAAGTAACACCGGCTGTGTCACAGCGGGAATGATGTTATGAGAATTGCTAAAGCTGGGAACCCAGGGAGCGTTTATCCCTGTTTACTTCATGCCTCTAAATCTCCCCCCCCCCGCGATTTCCGTAACATCTTCTATGGCCATCAAAATAAGGTGATCACCATGGATACTTTGCGTAATCCTGCTCGCATTTACTAACATCACCTTTTTTCCGATACCATCGAAATTGTTTGATACTTCATAATCAATAACCGGGTCGTTTTCCGGTATTACCTCTTCGAGCAGGTGGCGTAACTTATTTATGTTCCATTGTTTTTCGCCTAACTCGTACAAGAGGCGGCCAAGTGTTTCGTCTTCAGATACTTTGAAGGTTTTATAGAAAGCCTTATTTGCATTTTTCACCCTCAGATCCTTATCCAGGATCAGCAGGCTTTCTCTCATTATAGAAAAAACTGCTTCCGAATATTCCTGCATTTCCGTCAACTGCTCATTACGCTCCTGCAACTCCTGGTTGATCGTTATCAACTCCTCGTTCGACGACTCGATCTCTTCCTTCGACGTTTCCAGTTCTTCATTTATACTTTGCAACTCTTCGTTGCTTGATATAATTTCCTCGTTGGCCGATTGAAGTTCTTCGTTGGCAGCCTCCTGCGATTCGATAATGGCACGCATATCTTCCCGCAGCGCCGTCAATTCTCCCTCCAGTTGTTTCACCCGGTTATCGCGGGCAGATAAAGCATCATCTATCTGCAGTTGCGGCGTTTCTTCAAATACCACCAGGAAATAATCCGTTTCGATATCCTCGCCCTTTAAGGGGATCGCTTCAATGGAAATAGGCATCTTTTTATTCTCGTGCATTATTTCGAGGCCGTCTTTCCTGGCAGATTCCCCCGACTTTTTCGCTTTATGCACTACATTCCTTAATTCAAAACCCAAACCTGCACGCGCCATTTTCAGCAGGTTCAAACTTGCCCTTCCCGGCGACGGCTCCAGAAACATTCCTATCGGCCCGCGAAACTGAACAATGTCCAAATCGTTGTTCACTACAACAGACGCGGGGGTATATCTTTTCAGCAATAACTTGTCAACCGATTTTTCCATCGCCTGCTCGCTGTTCTTCCTTTCATCGCCCCCCGCTCTGCTCGCAGGTAAATTTATTCCTTCAATGGATGGAAGGCGGTAATTCATCTCGAACATTGCCCGGGTAACAGCATCTTTTTTCTTGGCGTAGATCTTATTCTTTTTATCTATTATCGAAAAAAGGTTGCTGGACGAACCTACCGCTTCAGATGCCCCCAAAACAAGGTATCCGTTCGGATTGAGAGAATAATGGAAAATATCGAACACTCTTTTTTGAAGTGCGCTGTCAAGATAGATGAGCAGGTTGCAGCAACTTACCAGGTCGAGGCGGCTGAATGGGGGGTCTTTAGCAATATTATGCGTGGCAAATATGCATACGTCCCTGATGCTTTTTATAATGCGGTAATGACCGTCGGGCTTGGTAAAAAAAGCCTGTAACCGGTCTGGCGGAACATCTGCCACATCGCTTTTCGAATATACGCCTAACCTTGCCTTATTTATCGCTGCCTCGCTAAGGTCGGTAGCAAAGATTTGGATAGGTGTAGCCCCGGCCTTGTTACCCAATACTTCGAACAACAGCATTGCTATAGAATAAACCTCCTGGCCTGTCGAACACGCGGGAACCCAAATGCGTATAGGTTCGTTAGGCGATTTTTCCTTTACAATAGCAGGTAATAAAGTTTTGCGCAAATATTCGCTGGCACTTTCATCCCTGAAGAATGTGGTAACATTTATGAGAAGGTCCTGGTACAACAGGTTTATTTCCTTCGCATTTTGTTTTATATACTGGCTGTACTCCTTAAGTGTTTCATATTTATGCAACATCATCCGGCGAATAATGCGTCGCCTGATCGTATTCATTTTATATTGCCTGAAATCGACCCCAATGGCTTTGTACAGGTAAATGAGGATGTTTTGAACTTCTTCATCGCGGGTGGTGGCAAGTTCTTCGACATCGTTCATTGCGGCATAGTACAATTCTTTTTGTTTCGCGATCCTTGTTAATTCTTCCGCCATTTCTTTAGGCGACAATACCAGGTCTACCGCCCCTTCGGCTACCGCACTTTTTGGCATGCTCTGGAATTTGGCCGAATCATCCTGAGCAAACGTTAAACCTCCTGCCAGTTTAATCGACTTTAAACCCATTGTACCATCGTTTGCGGCACCACTTAGTATTACACCAATAGAAGCTTCCTGGAATTTTTCCGCCAGCGACGAAAAAAATTTGTTGATCGGCATGTTAGAACTGCCAAGGTTAGGTCGCTGGCCCAGTTTAACCGCTCCATTTAATAAAGTCATTTCTTTATTGGGCGGGATAATATAAAGATGGTTGCCTTGCAAAACGACCTCATCCACAGCCTCCGTTACTTCCATTTTGGTAACCCGGCGAAATATAGCGGCAAGATTACTTTCATGTGTAGGATCAAGGTGTTGCACGTATACATATGCCATACCGTTATCGGCCGGCAGATTTTTTAAAAGTTCTGCCATTGCTTCCTGGCCGCCGGCAGAAGCGCCGATGCCCACAACCGTTAGTTTTGTCGTTTTTTGAATAACTTCTTCCCTTCCTTTTTCTAAACTCATATGTCCCCCTCGTATTTGAACTGCAACAGTGCGCAATTATAAGCATGCTAAGTTACGCTACTATACAAAGTCTGCATTATTATTTATTATCCGCGAACTGAACCCGTTTATAAGAGTTTTATAGTAATGAAACAAGTTGAATTAACGGTGCCTTTATGTTTTCAACAGGTATTGATTTGGTTACCGGCCGTAGTTTTTCATGCCGGCATCGTTGTGTCACTCTCTTGTACTTTTGTACGCGCATCAGCAGTTAGAATACATTGCCGTGGTAATAACTTCACTTACGGTAATCGCCCAACGGTACCACCTTTAGGCGATTTATTAAACACAAGCCCCGCCGCCACGAAGAGATACCGTAAAAGTGAGTGACACAACCGGGGAAAAATTAAAAGGTACTGCTGGTAACATAAAAAGATATCGCACTGATTACGTGCCCGATGAAAAGCAAATTAGGGGTAAAAACAGCTTAAAAACTTGATTTTTATCCTTACCTTGTACCTGGTGTAAAACATTGGTGCCCGGTTTATATAAGCGCCGAAGAGACAAAACACCCATTCAACCCCTCGTCCCGCTTTTGAAAAATAACTTTCAGGTAAGGTAAATGGAATGGTAAATTTCATTTCCTTTGGGAACAACTATTGCTATCATTATAAAAACATAACCATTGCAGGAAGTTTCGAAAAAAGCTTTCTCTTTTACAGAGGAGCTTGATGAGAGAAGTGTGACAATTTTTGTACAATCAAAATTGTTCCAGCTCAGGGGTGAGTGGCAATGGGACCTTGTGTCGAACGTAATATTCTGCAGCGATGTAATGTTTAACCTTCCTGCCGGTTTTATTGGAACAAAAGGCATCATTCACCCCGATGACATAGCTATAATTCATAAAAGTATTTATTTCCGCGAAACTATTGGTGAAGAAGACACCTCCGATCTTCAATTCCGCATTATTACTACTTATGGTGAAGTACGAACCCTGACAGGTAAAAACATACAATTCATTAAAGACGAAGGTGACACGCTCCTGGCTAACCCTGCCGAAACAGTATTCAGGGAGGCTGCTTACGAAGCCGAATGCAACAGGGAAACCAAATTACTTACTTTACAAAAAGACATTGCAGAGTTTTCGGAAAGGATCTACAAGACGGGGAGCTGGTACTTTAATTTATCAACGGGAGAAAGTTTTTACTCGGATAACTATTACCACCTTTTTGGTTTGCCACCGCAAAGCCTGAACGCGCAATTATATACTTTCGCCAACTATCTTCATCCGGAAGACAAAAGTGTGGTACTGGAAGCGATTGAAAAGTCGTATGCGGAACAACTACCGCTGGATATTGAATACCGCATAATAAGGGCAGACGAAGCATTACGTTACCTGCAACACACTGCCGCCGTAAATTTTAATATCGACGGAGAAAGTGTGGTGTATGGTTTAGTAAAAGATATAACAGAACAAAAGCTGCTTGAAATCGAACTGGATCAGGATATCGCCAAACTTGACCTGCAGAATAGAGTGCTCGAATTTACAGACAATTCAGCCGGTATAGGACATTGGCAGGTAGATATTCTGACCAGGAAATTTGTGTTTTCGGAGCAGTATTACAAAATTATCGGCTACAAAAGCCCCTACATCATTTCCGGTCTTTCTGCAATAACCGAATACATTCATCCCGACGACCGGCAGGGTTTTATCGAACTGCACCGTAATATTATAAACGAGCACACTGTCCCCGATTTTGAATTCAGGGTGGTACGGGCCGATGGAAAGACAAGATATATTGCACTCAAAGGAAAACTGGTCGTTTCCCGCAAGACCGACCTGGTATTAATTGGTACGATAAAAGACATTACTACCGAAAAGGTTGCCGAAAAAAAACTGGCCGAGTTAAAAAACGAGCTTTTTTTAAAAGGCCTGTCCTACCATGCGGCAGAACAAATGGCCGGGATGGCGGGCTGGGTTTGGGATATTTCAACCGATAAAATATCGTGGAGCAGTAATTTATTCGCGCTTATTGGTATTAAAGCCAGCGCCGACTTCTCATTCAGGTCGCTCCAGCGATATGTTCACCCGGAGGACCGGAGTGCTTTTTATGAGCATATAGAGAATGCAAAGCGTTATTTTTCAGGTAACGAGTTTGAATTCAGGTTACTGACAAGGGGTGAAACAAAACATTTTAAGGCAATGTTAAAAGCTGTTTCAGAAGAAAACAGCAGGTTCGTTATTTGTATTCTGCAAAATGTAACCCGGCAGTACGAATTACAGCAAAAGTTAACCGATAAGCTGTACTTCACAGAATTATTAGCAGACACTATACAGGAAAAAGTAATAGCTGTTGATATAAATTATTCGATCATTGAGTGGAACAAACCATGCGAAGCCGGCTTTGGAAAAATGAAAGAGGACGTCTTGTTCAAGAACTTCTTTGATACTTTCCCCGACCTCGCAAACAGCGAAGTTGTTCAACATTTCAGGCAGGTGCTTTCAGGTGAAACGCTGTCAGTAAACACAGCTTACAAAACTTATCTTAAAGGACACCACAACGTAAGGTTTTCTCCTTTACACGACGAACACGGAAACGTGAAAGGCATACTGCAGGTAATGAGTGATATAACCAACGAAGTGGAATTGCAGTCACGGCTTAACCAAAGGTTGAACTTTATTGAAAATCTTGTAGAAGTTTCGGTAAACCCGCTGATCGTATTAGACCGTCACCTGAACTACATTTACTGGAACAAAAAATCAGAAGAGCTTTTTCGAATCAATAAAGAATATATCCTTGGGAAAAATATCCTCGAAATATTTCCGCATACAGCCAATAATCCATCTCACCACCAGTTTAAGGAGGTTTTAAGAGGTGAAACGGTATATATACCGGCGAGCGAAAGCACCGAGGGCCGTTATCATGAAGTTTACCTCGTACCCATTAAAGATGAGAAAAACTTTGTTACCGGCATTTTATGGGTACTGCACGAATTTACCAAAGAGATACAGTGGATACAGCAACAGAAGGAAACGCAGCAGCAGATATTAAAACAACAGGAAGAATTTCATTCGCTGGTTGAAAATATTCCGGATGTTGTTACCAGGTGGAATAAAGACAATCAACTGGTTTTTGCAAACAGCGCCTTTACCAAAAAAACAGGAGCAGGTAATGAAACAGCGTTTGGAAACATAAACACAGCGATAGGCGAATACCCGGAAAGTACACAACCATGGCTGGAGAAACTGCGACAGGTTTTTGAAACGGGCGAACCAATGACGTATTACAGTTCCTACCCGGCTCCCGGGGGAGAAGAATTTTTCTTTACACGTATGGTTCCCGAAAAAGCAGCCGATGGAACGGTACAATCAGTGCTGGCTATTTCGAGTGATGTTACCGAATTAAAAAAAGCAGAACAGGAATTAAAACAAAGAAAAAACTTCATTGAACGATTGGCTGCAGCTACTCCCGACATCCTTTATTTAATGGACCTGGATACCCGAAAAGTTACTTATACAAACAGGTCGGTCATTCATGTGCTGGAGTACGAACCGGGGCAGGCAGCAGAACTGGACGATCCTTTTTTCGGCTTAATGCACCCGGACGATGTACAGCCTATGTTGTTGCATATTGAAGATATAAAAAACGAAAAAGATGGTGAAGTGAGAGAGATCGAATACAGGCTGAAACATGCAAATGGGAATTGGGTATGGTTAAAAGACAGGAACGCGATATTTGAAAGAGACAAACATGGCAAACCCACATCAAAGATCGGGATCACCGAAAATATCCACGAAAAAAAGCAGCAGGAAGAAGAACTGATCGCCCACCTGAAGATCGTTGACCAGTTCGAACAGCTTGCAAACCTGGGAAGCTGGGAGTACGATATTGCTACCCGCAGCTTCAACTGGAGCGAAGGGATGTACAGGTTGTTCGGCATATCGAAGGGAGAAAAAGTTGCGCCGGAGGTTTATGTTGAACATGCAAAAGAAGATGACCGCGCTATTGCAGAAAAGATAACCGCAGCGATCAGGAAAGCTGATGAGCCTTTCGAAGAAGTGATGCGTATACACCAGGGTGCTTCAGAGAGAACATTGAAGATAAAAGGTTCGGTAATAACAAACGAAAAAGGCCGGCGTGTAAAGTTTGTCGGTGTAGATATGGACATCTCCGACGGCGTACAGGCAGAGGCAAAGATCAGGGAAAGCGAATATTTACTCAGGCAAACTACCGAAGCAACGCCAGATGCAATTACTATTTTCGACTTAGTTAAAAAAGAGCCTTTATACCTGAACAATCGTTTGGGGTTATGGCTTGGTTACTCAAATGAAGAACTGGTGGAAACAGGTTTTGAAGGAAGACTCGAACTGCTGCATCCCGATGATCGCGACACACTGCTGGAGCATAATAAAGGTATGCTTTCGGCAACAGATGGAGACGTGAAGTCGGTCGAGTACCGCCTCCGGAGCAGGACAGGCCAGACTATTTGGATCTTAAACCGTACAAAGGTTTTCAGCAGGGATGACAAGGGAAACGTTACGCACATTTTAAGCGTACTGCAAAATATCAGCGACAGGAAAAAATAACCATCGCTATCACGTTCATTTGAAATATTCTTCCCGAACATAGAGTTCTTGCAGTGTTTTTTTTTCCGGCGTTATCGGCGCAAGCATCATTGATGGCCGTCCGAATGGTCGGCCGGTCGGATGCTATACTTCCGCTGTACCGGGCGTACACATCTTACTATCAATGATTGTTTTCGAAACATTGCTTTTATACTTCGTGCAAGCCTGTAGGTAGAACAACAAAAAACATAAGATTATTTATTCAGCTTAGCTCAAGCCTGTAAAATACATGCTTCCCCTGCGTCTTCAGCCTTGGGCCATGCCCAATTTCCTTTCAGCGTTCTATTTTTGCTACGAACAGGAGCCCGCCATGCGAATTCACGAACATGGGGACACGGTAGGCTTCACGTCGAAGTACCGCATTCGCCGGTATCCGATATTAACAACGGTAATACGAGCAATTTTTAACCGGCTTTTCTGCGGACGTGGAAAAAACTACGGGCTACAGTTAATCCTGCCTTATTTACTTTGAATTACGAAGCACTGAATCCTGCTGCAATTACCGGGTTTTGAAGGGTTCCTGCTTTTCCTTCCTATTTCATACATACAGATGAATATGTGCTAAATATTTTGTATAATTGATAGGAAAACAGACTCCAATATCCAACCGGAAAGCGCCGTTCACAACCCAACCATAAAAAGATGAATTCATCAATCCATATTCTGATTGCGGATGATGATACCGACGATGTTGCCTTTTTAGTTGAAGGTATCTCAGAAGTAACATCCTGCTGTAAAATATCTTATGCCAAAGACGGAGTTCAATGCCTTCGCTTTTTA
>Ga0181466_1000601_pt1 | contig 12155 bp, 11 predicted proteins | sample InSIn4gowninarea_FD_119078 | JGI IMG/M metagenome (GOLD analysis project Ga0181466, IMG submission 119078) | Clean room microbial communities from NASA Spacecraft Assembly Facility at Jet Propulsion Laboratory, Pasadena, California, USA -... ... | reverse complement strand
CATCTTTTTGAGTATGCTGAAAGTAGTGGTGCTTAGCCGGTCAGAAGCGGTAAACATAGCATCCGGTTTTTCTTCCATGGATAATAATTCGTGTACTGCTACTTCCGTTTCCTGTTTTATCATACCGCCGTGTACACAGTATTTGATATAACGCTCATCAAGCGGCAAGCCATTATCTTCCAGAGCTTTCAGATAGCCTTCGAGCCGTTCTAATGTAATGGACAAATTGTTACTGCTGGTGATATGGGCTATACGTTGAAAGCCTTGTTGTGCAAGATGATGCGTGGCTTCATATGCACCATGGAAATTGTTACAAATAACTTTATGTGTTTTAATATCATTGGTTACCCGGTCAAAAAAAACAATAGGCAAGCCCTTGTCGTGCACCTCTTTAAAGTGGTCAACATTGGCTGTTTCGGCACAAAGGGAGACCAGCAATCCATCTAAGGAGCGCGTCATTAAACTCTGGACCGTCAGCACCTCGCGCTCATACGATTCATGTGTTTGGGTGATGATAACCGTGTAATCTTTCTTATGGGCCACTGATTCGATACCGTTGATGATCTGTGAGAAGAAGTTGTTGTCAATGTTGGTAACAATCACGCCAATAGACTTGCTTCTGCCTTTGCGCAGTCCTTGCGCAATGGGGTTGGGTTTGTAGTTATGTTGTTCTGCATAGTCTGCCACCAGTTTTTGTGTTTCGGCACTTATTTCATAACTGTTACGCAGCGCCTTCGAGACGGTAGAAACAGACAGGTTAAGTGCCTTTGCAATATCTTTTATAGTAATCGCTTCAAACTTCATACAACACTAAAGATAGATAATTGAATGTGAAATGCTAATATAACCAGCGTACATTATCAACTGACCATGTTTACGATACCGGAGCAATAATGTATATAGTTTATCTGCTGTATATTTACTCCCTGCACACGCTATTTAGGGATGACAGATGACAGCAACTGCGAGTAAGTGCTTCCAGAGGATTAATTACCAAGACAACTGTTTACCCCTGTTTTTGCTTTTTTATACAGCAAAGGACGTAAGATGAACAAAGGATATACGTAAGATGAACGTAGGATTAACGAAGGATATACCCCTTAGATACGGCTCAGGTACGGCTTAGATACGGAGAAGGTACTACAATACATACAGGTTGCCGGATACCAGTTGACTGACCTCTGCACCTCGCAACATGTATTGCACCCACTGTTTCTACAACGTTTTCGTAAATAAATATCTGCAATTACTTTTATCTCTAAGAATATCATAGTAGCATTGCTATTCCATTCTTTAATTGTTTACTATACTACTTGCCATGGCAGCATTAACAGACCTGTTCAGTTTATCCGCAAAAACAGCATTAGTCACCGGTTGCGACCGCGGTATTGGTCAGGCGATGGCTGTAGCGCTGGCAGAAGCCGGTGCGAATATTATCGGAGTATCACGACATCTGGATGAAGAAGGTGAAACAGCTAAAGCCATTCGTTCACTCAACAGATCTTTCAAAGCATACCAGACAGACCTCAGCGACAGGGATAGTTTATATGCTTTTATTAATGCAGTTAAAAAGGAGCATCCGCCGGTAGATATCCTTATCAACAATGCAGGTATCATTATGCGAAAGCCCGCAGCAGAACATCCTGATGAATATTGGGATAAAGTGCTTTCAGTTAACCTTGATGCGCAGTTTATTTTAACGCGCGAATTTGGTAAGGATATGATTGCACGTGGTGCAGGTAAAATTATATTCACTTGTTCCATGTTGTCTTACCAAGGAGGAATCAATGTGCCGGGTTACACTGCCAGTAAGAGTGCGGTAGCAGGTTTGGTAAAGGCTTTTGCCAATGAATGGGCAAGCAAGGGGGTGAATGTAAATGGTATAGCACCCGGCTATATTGAAACGGATAATACAAAAGCGTTGCGTGAAGATGAAGCCCGTAATAAAGCCATACTGGAGCGCATACCGGCAGGGCGATGGGGCACGCCGGACGATTTTAAGGGTGCCATTGTTTTCCTCTGCTCCAATGCGGCAGCTTATGTGAACGGTACTATCCTGAATGTAGATGGTGGCTGGCAGGCCAGATAACTTCAACAGATAACGATTTACTACAATTATGAATATACGATTTGAGCACAGTGCTAAAGAAGTAAAGAGCATGAGTACCGAAGAGTTGCGTTCTTCGTTTCTCATTTCCAATTTAATGCAGGACGATACGCTGCAGCTTACCTATTCTCACTACGACCGCGTGATTGTTGGCGGTGCAAAGCCGGTAAATAAAAAAGTAGAACTGACTAACCATCCTGAACTGCGGGCAGAGTATTTTTTACAAAGAAGAGAGCTGGGCATTATAAATGTTGGCGGTAAAGGAAAGGTGTATGCAGACGATGCAGTATACGAAATGGAGAAACTGGATTGTTTGTATGTAGGTAAAGGTACAAAAGCAGTTTCCTTTGAAAGCATGGATGCTGGAGCACCTGCTGTTTTTTATCTGCTTTCTGCACCAGCTCATGCCCAATACCCGGTGCAGTTTGCTGGTAAGCATGATGCGGAAAATGCAGTCATGGGCTCTCTGCAAACCAGCAATGAACGCACCATTTACCGCTACATTCATGAGAACGGATTAAAGAGTTGCCAGTTGGTGATGGGATTAACCATTCTGAATGAAGGCAGTGTTTGGAACACTATGCCGGCACATACGCATACCCGCCGCATGGAAGCTTATTTTTACTTTGATGTAAAAGAGGACCAGCGTGTGTTTCACCTGATGGGAGAGCCGCAGGAGACAAGACATATAGTGATGGCAAATTATGAGGCTGTTGTATCGCCCCCCTGGAGTATCCATGCAGGTTGTGGTACGAGTAATTACGCCTTTATATGGGGCATGGCAGGTGAAAATTACACCTACTCTGATATGGATGCCGTAAAGATTAGTGAGTTGAGATAGGGGTATTGTTTATGGTAGAAATGCCAGGCCTGTAAATGCCGGTTTGCTATACATTGATTAAATACTGCTATAATAATGTCCCCCTTTTAGGCTTTTATCCCGAAGGGATGACATTATTATACTACACATCTAAGTTGGGGATCTTAAACCCCGAAGGGGTGCCATAATGCTCTTAGACGCTTAAATTAATGACATTGCTTGTGCAGTGGTAATGTGTATAATTGAATACCAGCTCATAATGATGCAAATGCGATTATTCTTTTTATTGATAATTATCTTGATAGCATGCAGCAGCAATGCGCAAGTGGCATTTACCATTACCAATCCCATTGCTGCTGAAAGAAACGATGAGCTAATCATGCTGAAGCGTGCAGACATAGAAAAATCATTGGGTAATAAAGTAGCATCAGGCATTAGACTGCAATCTGAAAATGCAACTCAATATATACAATATATCTATCCTGGGAATAATGCAGAATGGGACAACATCGTTTTCCTATGTTCTTTTAAACCCAACGAAACAAAGGCGTTTACATTAACGGTCAATAAGACAGGCTCTCCTTACGGCAATACGCCAATAGCACGCGCTCACGTGCGTATGAAGCCCATAAAGGCAGACAGCACCTTCGATAAAAGTGTAACGCACGCTAAAATGCCCTATCAAAATCCACCCACTGACTTTTCCAAACATAGATTACCTCCTTACTTAACCGAAGGTCCGGGCTGGGAGAATGATAAAGTAGCTTTCCGCCTGTATTTTGATACGCGCAATACAGTGGATATTTATGGCAAACGCATACCGGGAATGGTAATGGATACGGTAGGCGCCAATCCTGCCAACAGTTATCACGATTTATCCAATTGGGGCATGGATATTTTGCATGTGGTAAAATCACTTGGAGCGGGCTCATTAGCTATCGCTACAAAAGATGAAAACGGAAAAGATACCTTGATAAGATTAGGTGGCAATGACATTCAAAAAGAGACCTATCAGCAATTAGCTGATGGCCCATTGTATGCCGCCTTTGAAATGAATTACCAATGGAGGATCAATGGTAGACCGGTGACGGTAAAGCAAGATATTAGTATATGGGGTGGTCAATATTTTTATGAGAGTAAAGTAACTGTAACGGGTGCGCCACAAGGTGCCAGGCTGGTAACCGGCATTGCCGATTTCTACCAGAATAAAGTGGATAGTATGCGGGTAGATAGTGCTGCTGTATTACTGTCTTTTGGTAAACAATCAGAAAATAAAGATAAATTGGGAATGGCTGTTATGTTGCCGCAAAAATCATTTGCTGCATTCAGCGAAGCACCTAAAATAAATTCAGATGTAATGGAAACTCACCTGGCTGAGCAAAATATTATTGACGGTAAGCCATTGACCTTTCGCTTTTACAGTTGCTGGAGCAAAACCGATGAACAATTTGCATCGCTGGGCTATTTCAGGCAGTTTCTAAAAGATGAAGCCTTAAAGTTTAGTGAGCCATTGGTTATAAAATAATACTGCCGCTTTAGGTGAGTTTCTCTTTGTTCACCATTGACCGGAATATGGGTATAAACAAGCCCTCATTTAACTTTTTCTTATTGAGCTGCAAATACGAAAAGCAGAAAGAATGCTTGCTGTTTTCATACTTACTCGGTGAGCTACATCCCATTAATTAGTTTCTTGAAAGCGGCACCACTCTTTCAGAGAATCATCTCAGCAATATCCAATGAGGATTTTCGCAAATCAGCTTATTACAATGGATGACCTTCAACAGTTTAAAGAGCAACTGTTCAAGGAATTAGAAAGCCTGTTAAAGCCACATGCCTCGTTATCAAAAATAGAAAGGAGAAAGCCAGAGCGTGGAAGTCGCTTATGGTGCGAAGTTTATCTTGTGGGGGTTTAACCTTGGCTTGCTGACGTATGTGACGGACTGACTGCAGCCTGCATTTTAATAGCTATTTTTTGCAAACCCACTGTTTTGGCTTTTACAATCCCATCAACACGGATCGTCATTCCTTCTCCTCTGGTAAATTCAATATCAACATCGTGGTTGCGATAACGAATGTTTTTTAACGAAAAAGATTTCCATCCTATATCAATCGGATTGATGATCAAACTATCCGATTCCTGGGGAGTGATGCCGGCAGCATGCTGAATAACCAAGTCAATCCATGAGGAATGGTTATAGTCAAGATTTTCCATGAAAGGATTGCCTGTATGAGGATCATAGCGTTCCGCAATATTCGGCCTTTGAACATTGCTATTGGGGAAGTGCATTCGGGTGTATCGGTCTAAAAGCGTTGCTGCTTTTTTACATAGCGAAGCGTCAAGTGTTTTTGCAGCCCACAATACACCATCAACAACATGGCAGGTTGTACGGGGCCAGGTTGCATAATTCCAATAGGTCCAGCCAGTTTCCTGGAGCTTGTCATATTTTTCATAATCGAGCGGGAGCGATGGCAAAGGAAATTTCGTCCAAAAAGTAGCCGGGTTGAAGAGGTGTTGCAACATCGGTAAGTTTTTTTGGTCTGCTATTCGCGCCCAAAAAACATAAAATCCGGTTGTTGCTTTAACCCGGGCCCGCTTATGTGTGATTGGCTTTACATCGTAGAAATAACTATCACCCGCATCCCACATTACTGAAAGAATTTGAGTGCGGGTCCGTTCACTCCATGTTGTATAAAGTCTTTCATTAACAGTGTCGTTCAATAATCTGGCAAGACTTGCAGCGGCACAAAAGTTTTTATAAGCATAGGTAGTCTGATCAACAGTCGCCAGGCGATGGTCTTCTGTGCCATAGTAGATCCGGTAGAGTTCTTCAGCAGTTTTAGGCCAGTGCAAATCGGGATCTGTTACCACGGCGGCCCTGATTTTCTTAACCAATTCCATATCCTCAACTGCCTGCGAGCCATCCGGAGCATATGTTCTGCCACGCTCATTGCGGAAAATTTCTGGTATTGGATCGAAATAAAGAAAGCGTGCAGTCCATTCCTGCCCGGCGGAATTACTCCACGGATAGGTTTCGTAAAGTCCATCTTTATCAATATCAAATAACCGCTGATACGACTGCAGGTTACTGCACATTTGCGGCCATACCGCACTGAGCGTCTGTTGTCCCTCCTGCGGGTGAACGAGCAAGGCTCCTCTAAAAGCGTCAATAGCATAATTCTGATAGGGTACGGAACGTCCTAAAACATCCATGTTGCTTTCATCTCCATCAATACCCCAATCCCAGATATGATTCGAAAGGTAGCCATCGTTCAGGTTCTGTGGAGCGAAAAATTCTTTCACAGTTGAAAACACCCATTCAGGGTTTCTCATCCAGCGGAGTTCATCAACCGAAATACAGGATCCTGAATAAGAAACAACCCCATCGTAAGCTACTGTACCTTCGCGAGGTGCCGGATAATAAAAATGACCTACCTGTGCAAAAATCATTTTTGTATAAAGCGACCACCAGCGATAATAATAAAGTTTTTCAAAATAAGGATCACTGCACCGGAAGCGCGGAATCTCCTGGTCAAACCACGCATTCCAATCCTGGCGAACCGCTTCAGGAATATCGGGCATTGCTTTCCAGCGATTTACTGCCTCGCTTGCCAAGTGCAAATCAGTACCGATACCCAATAAAAGGGTTAGGGACTTTCGTTCTCCCGGCTTCATAGAAATTACATAGGAAACTTTATAACTACTGTCCTCCAGGTCCACCCGGGCCGGTTTTAAAGAGGAGCCCAAGACATAATGAATAGGCTGTGAAACTTTATCGCTGTAAGGAACTGTTGAATACAAAAAAACGGCATCGGTGCTCCGGCCCGTATCAGCATTGCCTGGAAGCATACCATTAAATGACGCATGTACGACCATTTTATGTGAAGAATTGTTTTTCCACACCAGTTCCATGCCTGCTACATCATTACGGGTTATAAAAACACTACGGGAAATGGGAGAATTAGAAATATCCGCCCCAAGAGGAGGTATAGTTTCATTCATTTCTATCCTGTCGGGGCACCAGGAACGGACAGTGCCGGCAGCCCAATCGAACACCCCTTTTTCTTTCCATTGCTGAACGAATAATACTTTTGTTTTCCGGGGTTCAATAACCAGGGCCAGGTTTCCGCTTCCAAGGAAATTTTTATCAGCACGGCCTCCAAGATATTCACAGATATTGCTAATCTTATCCTGTCCCGGGTTAGCGCTACACATCCAGGGTAAGAGCTGCACTAACAGCAATAATAAAAACAACTCTATACTTTGAGTCTTATCCGTTAATTGCATACTCTTCATATCAGGAGTTATTTCTAAATAAATGTATTTCGTTCGGTTAGTTACACATTATGACCTAAATAGATTTATAATAAGGTTCTATTATCAAAGTTACCCCGTACCAGACGCCTCTATGTACACCAGCATAGGACTACCCCGTTTACCACCCGATGCCGAAGGCAATCCATCTCACCTATTATGCACCCCACAGTTTCACACCTGTACCATAATTAGCCATACTATCCCCTCAACATAAAAGATGCACCTTAGGCAGTGTGGAGGCATTGGTCTGTTCGGATGCGCGGAGCGATCATGCTGTGCTTGATTTTTGGGTTACCTTTTGTATCAAGTGAACGGCAGCTTTTAACTCCCAACCACAAAAAGTAATAAAGTATAAAATCATAATTATCAATGATACAAAGATTTGTTACTTAAGAGACAAAAGGTGCAAATGGAAACTATCTGTAAGAAATCATACTTACAAAACCTTAGAAGTATATAGCACATAAAGCAAGTTACACTATCCTAAACTTACTTAGTTGACAATGTATTCAATACATTATTGATTTCATAATCAATATATAAAGCCCGGATTCGTGAGTAAATTAACAACTCCAGGTTTACTCACGAATAATTTGTATTCTCTTGACAGATTTGATATAGATACCAAGCAAAAAGCCTGTAAATACAATTATTTACAGGCCTTTGCTCTTGTTTGTTACCACTAATGTCGGGATGACAAGATTCGAACTTGCGACCCCACGCCCCCCAGACGTGTGCGCTACCGGGCTGCGCTACATCCCGAAGTTATTTTCCCAAAGTGTGTCCCGCCAATCGGCGAGGCTACATCCCCGAAATCCCGCTATTCAACCATGCTCAGCAGGTGGGGGCTGCAAATGTAAAAGTGTTTTTATGAAAATCCACCTATCTTGCGAGAAATTTTGCCCTTTCGCATGAATATCTTGTTGAAAAAAGTTTTAATAGCCGATACCAATTCTTCTTATTTCAATGCAGTTAAAGATATTTTCGTACAAGATGGAATTATTCAAATAGTAGATGATAATATCAATGCGGAAGCTGATTATGTTTTAAATGAACCAAATTTAATAGCATCACCAGGTTGGATAGATGTATTTGCCGATTTTGCCGATCCTGGTTTTGAACAAAAGGAAACATTAGAAAGCGGCGCAGCCGCTGCTATAGCCGGAGGTTTTACGCGGGTGTTTGTAGTGCCCAATACGCAACCGGTGCTTTCCACTAAAACACAGGTGAGTTATATCGTTCAAAAATCAAAAGATACCCCGGTCAACATCCTTCCGATTGGCTCAATATCTAAGGGAGGGGAAGGAAAGGAACTTGCTGAGATGTACGATATGTACTACAGCGGCGCAGTGGCTTTTAGTGATGGGCTACAGCCAGTCCAGTCTGCCGGCATTATGCTTAAAGCATTACAATACGTAAAGGCATTTGATGGTGTGCTGATACAATTACCTATAGATAAAAGCATCAATGCACATGGTTTAATGAATGAAGGTATTGTTTCAACACAATTGGGATTGCCGGGTGTGCCTGCCATAGCAGAGGAACTGATGATCCAGCGGGATATTGAACTTTTAAAATATACGGGTAGCAAGTTGCACATTACCGGTGTTTCTACAGCAAAAAGTGTAGAGTTGATAAAGGAGGCAAAAAAGCAGGGTTTAAATGTCACCTGTAGTGTAACACCTTATCATTTATACTTTTGCGATGAGGATTTACGGTCTTATGATACCAACCTGAAAGTAAGGCCGCCTTTGCGCACAGCAGCCGACCGCGCTGCATTACGGCAGGCAGTGCTAGATGGACATATAGATTGTATAGCCACACATCATATTCCGCAGCATTGGGATGATAAGACCTGCGAGTTTGAATACGCAAAGCCAGGGATGATCGGATTGCAGACGGCGTTTGCAGTAGTGCAAACGGTATTACCACTGTTAACGGATGAGCAATTAGTAAAGCTCTTCTCCGTTAATCCTGCAAAAATCTTTAATTTGCCTGTAGCTAACATTCGGGAAGGAAGAAGAGCAGAATTAACTTTGTTCAGCCGTACCGGAAAAACAAGACTCTCAGAAGAATACAATAAAAGCAAATCGGGCAATACACCTTTCTTACATAAAGAACTAAATGGTAGAGTAGCAGGGGTTGTTAATAAAGGAGATTTATTCTTAAATATATAAACTATGGAAACAACTGTAACAAAACCTCCTGTAAAAGGACTGGTAATCAGTTTGCTTATTATTATATTCAGTATGGTGCTTTATTTTACCGGTCAAACTACTAATCGGGCACTGAGTTATTTGCAGTATGTTATATTAATTGGTGGCATTATCTGGAGCTGTATGTCATATGCCAGACAGCTTGATGGCAATGTTACCTTTGGAAATGTATTTGCCCATGGCTTTAAAACGACTGCCGTGGTTATCGTTTTAGTAGCTGTTTACACCATCCTTGCTATTAAGGTTATATTTCCAGAAATGATAAATGTTATTATAGAGCAGGCAAGAGAGAATATGCGCAAGCAGCCAAATGTTACAGATGAGCAAATTGATAAGGGTGTTGATTTTATGAAGAATAATTTCATGACTTTTGCAATCGCGGGCATTATTTTAATGTTTGGAATTGTGGGCCTTATCTCTTCACTGATAGGTGCTGCTGTTGCAAAGAAACACCCGCAAGACCCGTTCTCACAAGTAAATAAAATAGGCGAACCGCAGTAATGAATCTTTCAATTGTAATTCCTCTTTTTAATGAAGAAGAATCTTTGCCGGAGCTGAGCGAATGGATAACACGTGTAGTAGAAGCTAATAACCTTACCTACGGGGTAATAATGGTGGATGATGGCAGTAATGATAATAGCTGGCAGGTGATAGAGAATGTTGCTGCTAAGAATCTGCATTTTAAAGGCATCAAGTTTCAACGCAATTACGGTAAATCTGCTGCACTGAACGAGGGATTTCAAGCTGCACAGGGCGATGTAGTTATAACGATGGATGCCGACTTGCAGGACTCTCCTGATGAAATTCCTGAGCTCTATAGAATGATAACTGAAGATGGCTATGACCTGGTAAGCGGTTGGAAAAAAAAAGCGCTACGACAATGCCTTAACTAAAAATCTCCCCTCTAAATTATACAATGGTGTAAGTCGCAAGATATCCGGCATACCGCTGCACGATTTTAATTGTGGGCTAAAATCATACAGGAAGAAAGTAATTAAAAGCATTGAGGTATATGGTGAGATGCATCGGTATATACCTGTAATTGCTAAATGGGCAGGCTTCAGGAAGATAGGAGAGAAGGTGGTAGAACATCGTGCCCGCAAGTATGGTGTTACCAAGTTTGGCTGGGAACGTTTTATAAATGGCTTTCTGGATCTTACCACTATTACATTCGTCAGTCGTTTTAGCAAAAAGCCGATGCACTTTTTTGGTATGTACGGCACCCTGTTTTTTCTGATAGGTTCCTTTATTTTTATTTATCTGGTTGTAGCAAAGTTTATTGATCCGGAGTTTGCATTAACCAACCGTCCATCCTTTTACATAGCATTGGTAACTATGATTCTGGGTATGCAATTATTCCTCACTGGCTTTCTGGCAGAATTGATTTCCCGTAATTCGGTAGATAGAAATCATTATTTAATAGAAGACAAAATAGGATTGAAATAACCTTTCAGTGGTGATGCACTACAATAGTTAGATTAGTTTTTAGCTTCAATTTTTCCTTTTCTTTCCTGTTATTTGTATCATGAATCAAAAGGTAATCATCATCGGGCCTGCGTATCCGCTGCGTGGTGGCCTGGCTTCTTTTAATGAGCGGCTGGCAAGACAGTTTCAGCAGGAGCAAGATGATGTTTCTATTTACACTTTTTCCTTACAATACCCTGGCTTTCTTTTTCCTGGTACCACCCAATATTCAGGCGAACCTGCACCCGGTGATATTCGCATTAAGGTGTGCATTAACTCTATCAACCCGTTTAACTGGATAAGGGTTGGCACGGAATTAAAAAAGCTTCGACCGGATATAATTGTTGTGCGGTATTGGTTGCCTTTTATGGGACCTTGCCTCGGAAGTATTTTGCGTATAGTTAAAAGGAATAAACATACTAAGGTAGTATGCATTGCTGATAACGTTATTCCACATGAGCACCGTCCGGGTGATAAACAATTCACGCAGTATTTCGTAAAGAGTGTAGATGCGTTTATTACCATGAGTGCTAAAGTGATGAATGATTTACAGAAGTTTACCAATAAGCCGGCACAGCAAATAGTACACCCGTTATATGATAACTTTGGACAAGGTATTAGTAAAAAGGAGGCAAGAGCATATTTAGGACTGCCTGCTACAGAAAACATAATCCTCTTCTTCGGATTTATCCGCAAATACAAAGGCCTGGATATACTGTTTGATGCCATGAAAGTCTTAAAAGAAGAAAATGCTGGCATTAAGCTGTTAGTAGCAGGGGAATTCTATGAAGATGAAAAGCCCTATCAGGAGCAAATTGCACAACTTGGCATTCAGGATTTGGTTTACATGCACACTTCTTTTATTGAAGACAGCAAAGTAAAGTACTACTTAAGTGCTGCTGATTTTGTGATTCAGCCGTATCGCAGTGCCACACAAAGTGGTGTTACGCCCCTGGCTTATCATTTTGAAAAACCCATGTTGGTAACAAATGTTGGTGGCTTACCTGCATTAGTGCCCGATAATAAAGTGGGGGTAGTTGCTGAGCCAAACGCACAGGATATAGCTGATAAGATTTTGAAGTTATACCGTTTGGGAGAAAGTTATTTCTTGCCTTATTTACAAGTAGAAAAACAAAAGTATAGTTGGGCGATTTTAACACAAACTATTAGAAAGCTTGCTATACAGACTCTTAAGTATATAAAATCTTGGTGAAACAAAAAGGGCAGCACAAA
>Ga0181466_1000715_pt1 | contig 12165 bp, 10 predicted proteins | sample InSIn4gowninarea_FD_119078 | JGI IMG/M metagenome (GOLD analysis project Ga0181466, IMG submission 119078) | Clean room microbial communities from NASA Spacecraft Assembly Facility at Jet Propulsion Laboratory, Pasadena, California, USA -... ... | reverse complement strand
TATTCTAAATAGTGAAGTCCATCCACATAATAATTTTTGCCAAGTAGCAGGTGTAGCATATGAAGAATTGCAAGGTTTTCCTTTATCGCCATCTGCTCATCATTATATTCGTCATATGCTTACGGTTGCTTATTCAGGTTCCATTCCAGATATTCTTGCTGTATTACTGCCTTGCCCGTGGACTTATTTAGAAATTGGCAAGAAATTGCTGCAAGATATTAATCCAGATATTACACACCCTTTTTATGACTGGATTCAGTTTTATGGGGGGCGTATGGATTCTGTTACAGATAAGTTTTGTGCACGATTAGATGAACTGGCTGAAACTTTAAGTGACAAGCATAAGGAGAAATTAAAAGAGTATTTTCTTTTAAGCTGCCAACTGGAATATAAATTTTGGGAGATGGCTTATACAGTAGAAGAGTGGCCTGTAAAACAGGAGGAAGTTAAAGCATGAACTGGAAAATAAAAGAGGTAGTTTTGCTTGTTGTTTTATCTGTTGCTTGTGGAGTCCTTTATCTAGGGTGGTCTACTTTATGGATTCCTATTTCTGCAATCGTAGGACCTGTTGGAGCTGGATTTATGTTTGGGATATGGGTTATTGCAAGTCCCATTGTTGCCTATATTATTCAAAAGCCAGGTGCTGCTTTTATTGCAGAGGTTGCAGCAGCAGCAGTTGAGTTGTTAACAGGGAGTCATTTTGGGTTATCAGCATTATTAGTAGGAGTATTTCAAGGGATTGGATCCGAGATTGCCTTTTTCTTATTTCGCTATAAAAAATATAACCTTTCTGTATTGATGCTTTCAGGTGCTATTGCTGGGATTTTTAACATTATTTACAACATAGTGGCAAATGGATTTTCTTATTACACAACAACGGCGCTTGTAACTACACTAGTTATTAATGTCATTAGTGGAATGCTTCTCGGTGGTTTATTAGGGAAATTAATCGTGGATGTTATAGCGAAAACAGGGGCACTAGATCAATACGCTATTAGAACGGGTACAAAAATAAAGGATGATAAGAATGACTTTGTTGTTAGGCTGTAAAAGCTTATCTGTCCGTTTTTATAATCAAAAAAAGAAGGTATTAGATAATATAGAGGTATCTATTCAAGAGGGAGAAAAAGTATTAATTCTCGGACCGAGTGGATGTGGCAAATCTACATTATTATCCGTTTTAGCAGGTATTATCCCAGAGCATATTGAAGCAGAGGTAAGTGGAGAAGTGACAAGAAAAAAACAGGTTGGTTTTATGTTCCAGGACCCTGATGCACAATTTTGTATGAAGCATGTTAACGAGGAAATTGCCTTTAGCTTGGAAAATAGAAAAATTCCAAGAGAAAAGATGGATGAAGAAATTGTAAAGATGCTAAAAATAGTTGGATTGTCTATTGATCCAACTACTCCCATTCAAACACTATCAGGTGGAATGAAGCAAAGGCTTGCTTTAGCCTGTTTATTAGCGCTTGAACCAGAGGTTTTATTTTTTGATGAACCGACAGCGCAAATAGACCCGGCAAGTCGAAAGGAAATATTTGAGTTATTGCATGAAACATCAAAGCGAACAAAACAAACAATGGTTTTTGTGGAACATGTTTTAGATGGGTGTATAGAATGGGTGGATCGTTTGATTCTTTTAGATAAGAATAGTCAGGTTATTGCAGATGGCATTCCAGCAGAAGTTCTTTTATCCTATAAGAAAGAAATGGAAGAAGCGGGAATTTGGAGACCAAAAGTATATCCTGCAAAATGGGAAGATGTCGTACATAGTCCATTACACCCTTTAAATAAGGAACTTATGCATCGGTATGAAAGTAGGAAATTACGGGCTGGTTGTAAAAAAGCTAAAATAGAATCTATTATAGTCAGCGAAAATGCAGCTTTAGCCTATAAGAAGACTTCTGTTTTAAACAATATGAATGGAAGTATCCTCAGAGGAGAATGGGTTGCGATTGTTGGAAAAAATGGCAGTGGAAAGAGCACTTTTCTAAAAACTTTAGCTAATCTAATAAAACTTAAAAGCGGGGATATTCTTATAAAGGGGAAAAGTGTAAGTAAATGGGCAGACAAAGATCTTTATAGTATGCTAGGTTTTGTGTTTCAAAATCCTGAGTTGCAGTTTATTAATGATACTGTGTTTGAAGAAGTGGCATTTTCAGCAAGGCAGCATAACTTTAGCGAAGAAGAAATTTCTACTAAAACGACTAAGTTGTTAAAAGAATTTGAGTTGGCGCAATATGTTGATCTTCATCCATTTATGTTAAGTTTCGGACAAAAAAGACGCTTAAGTGTGGCTACAATGCTTTTGTTAGATCAGGAAATATTATTATTGGATGAACCAACCTTTGGTCAAGATGAAAAATCTGCAAAACAATTGCTGCATCTTTTAAAAAGACGGCAAGAAGAGGGTACAACTATTGTCATGGTAACGCATGATATGGATATTGTAGATCAATATGCTGATAGAGTTATTCTATTTGAGGATAAAGAAATAGCTTATAATGGCCATCCTTACTTTTTCTTTCGCAATAAAAAGAATGATATTATACCACCCCTTCATTATAAGTTGATGGAAGAACAGGGGGATAGATATGCTAAAGAGCAATCAGTCTTATCTATCAGTCATTAATCCTTCTGTTAAACTGGTCACACATATTCTTTTAATGATCATGCTTATGTCATTAGACGATCCGTTAACCACTTTTTGTCTATGGATATTTTTCCTTATTATTGGGATTAGTATTGGAGGATGGCACTTAACCTATTTGTTGAAAGTTTTGCTGCCATATACATTCTTCTTTGTACTTATTTTTTGGATGATGGCTGCCTTTGGAAAAGGTGAAAATGTCTTATTTCATTGGGCCTGGTTTCGGGTAACAGAAGAGAGTGTAAGAAATGGATTGAACATATCTTTAAGAATGCTTGGATTTGTTACAATTGGTTTATTGTTTACGTCGACAACCGATTTAAATAAATTAATGATGAGTCTCATTCATCAATTTAAGATGTCTCCAAAATGGGCCTATGGCTTTTTAGCTGGTTTTCGCTGCATCCCTTTATTTCAGGAAGAACTGTCACAGATTAAAGCAGCACATAGAATAAGAGGGTATAGAAATTATGGTAGCTGGAAAGCTTTTAGCAGATATGCAGTTCCTTTATTGACGACTGCTATTCGAAGATCAGAGCGGATGGCTATTGCAATGGTTGCAAGAGGATTTACAGGAACAAGGGAGAGAACCTATTATGTAAACCCAACTGTTTCGAAGTGGGATTACGGATATCTCATTTCCACCTTACTGATAGCAGGAGTAATTATTTTTTTTGTTGGAAGTTATTAACATAACGAGAGGAAAAAAGGCTGCGTGATGTGAACTGCAGCCTTTTTCTCTTTGAGATTTTTTAGAAAATAATTGCTTGTTTTTGCTTTTCTATTATTTGTTTTTCTTCTAATGCAACTTGTGCAGCAGCAAGTTTCGCTGCTGGTACTCTAAATGGAGAGCAGGATATATAGGATAAGCCTAACCGATGAAAGAAACGAATAGAATCAGGATCTCCACCAGCTTCTCCACATACCCCTAATTTAATTGCTGAGTTTATTTTTCTTCCTTTATAGCTAGCAATTTTTATTAATTCTCCCACTCCTGATTGATCCAATGTTTGAAAGGGGTCATTTTTTAGCACGTTTTTTTCTTTATAGTCAAATAGAAATTTATCGCTATCATCTCTTGAGAAACCATAAGTCATTTGTGTTAAATCATTGGTGCCAAAGCTGAAAAATTCTGCTTCTTCGGCGATTTCATCAGCTGTTAAGCAGGCACGAGGTATCTCCATCATCGTTCCAATTTTATAAGATATAACCATATTGTTTTCAAGGAAAATGTCATCAATTACTTTCGTTATTCTTTCTTTAATAAAGGTATATTCTGCTTTCGAACCGATGAATGGAACCATTATTTCTGGTGCAACAGCTATCCCTTGACTATAAACAGAAACAGCACTTTCCATAATGGCACGTGTTTGCATTTCATAGATATCAGGGAAAGTAACTCCTAGACGACAGCCACGATGGCCTAGCATAGGATTCACTTCTTCCAAGTAAGAAATCCGGTTGATTATTTCTGCTAGAGAAATATAAAGTTCTTGTGCCAGTTTTTTTATTTCTTCTTCTTTTTTAGGCAAAAATTCATGTAAAGGTGGATCAAGCAAACGAATCGTTACCGGTTTTCCTTGCATTAGCTGAAACAGTTGCATAAAGTCTTCCTTCTGCATTTCAAGCAGTTTGTTTAATGGGTTTTTGCGTTCTTCTTCATCGTTAGAAAGTATCATCTGCCGAACAGCTGAAATTCTCGTTTCCTCAAAAAACATATGCTCTGTTCTGCATAAACCAATTCCTGCTACGCCAAAGTTAAGAGCTGTTTGTACATCCAACTTTGTGTCTGCATTTGCTCGTACTTGTAGTGCACTAAACTCGTCAGCCCAGTTCATTAATTCCGTGAAGTAGCTTCCCGTTGTGGTTTGCTCTAATGAAATTTCACCTAAAAAGACATTTCCAGTAGAACCATCTAATGAAAGGAAGTCTCCTTCTCGCAAAACAGTTTTTCCATAAATAAGTTCTCTTTTTTCCTCATCGATATATATAGAGCTGCAGCCAGCTATGCAGCATTTTCCCATGCCTCTAGCAACCACTGCGGCGTGAGATGTCATGCCCCCTCGCGAAGTTAAAATTCCTTCACTGAATATCATGCCTTCAATATCTTCCGGTGATGTTTCAGCACGAACTAATAAACAATTTTCTCCTCGCTCTTTTGCCTGAAGGACATCTGCTGCATGAAAGTAGATTTTTCCTGAAGCAGCTCCTGGTGATGCAGGAAGTCCTGTTGCAATTAAAGTAGCATGTTCTAGTCCTTTTTTAGAGAAGGTAGGATGAAGCAATTGATCGATTTGTTGTGTGCTGATTCTTTGAATTGCCTCTTCTTTTGTAATAAATTTGTTCATGCACTAGATAACCGCAATTTGTAAAGTCGCTTGTGCTGTTCGTTTTCCGTTTCTTGTCTGCAAAATAAATAATTTTTCATTTTCTATCGTAAATTCAATATCTTGCATATCTCTATAGTGTTTTTCTAATGAATCTGCTATTCTTACAAATTCCTCATAAACAATTGGCATCATTTCTTGTAATCTAGCAATTGGTTCTGGTGTTCGAATGCCTGCAACAACATCTTCTCCTTGAGCATTGAGCAAAAATTCACCAAATAAAGCAGGTTCCCCAGTAGAGGGGTTTCGTGTAAAGGCGACGCCTGTACCACTTGTATTTCCTGTATTGCCAAATACCATTTCTTGAATATTTACCGCAGTTCCTAATGTGTGGGAAATATTATGTAGATCACGGTACACTTTTGCTCTTGGGTTATCCCAAGAAGAAAATACAGCTTCCACTGCCATTATTAATTGTTCCTGTGGATCTGCTGGAAAGTCTGATCCTTTTTCTTTTTTATAAATATGTTTAAATTGATCGACGATATATTGTAGATCTTCTATTGTTAAGTCGGTATCAAAGGTATAGCCTTTTTGTGTTTTGATTGTTTCTAAAACATATTCAAATTTATGTCGTGGGATATTCATCACTACATCTGCAAACATCTGAATAAACCTTCTGTAACTATCATAAGCAAATCTTGGATTATTAGTAGAACGTGAGAGCGTTTTAACTGTAGAATCATTTAACCCTAAATTTAGTATAGTATCCATCATGCCAGGCATAGAAAACACAGCTCCAGAACGAACGGAAACTAATAATGGGCTATGTTCATCACCCAATCTTTTACCTGAAACTTTTTCTAATTCTTCTAATTTGTTTTTGATTTCTAATAGGAGGCTCTCTGAAAGTTCTTTATGTACTTGATAATATTTACAGGCATTTGTACTAATAGTAAAACCATTTGGGACAGGAAGACCTAATGAACTCATCTCTGCTAAGTTCGCTCCTTTTCCGCCTAATAGTGCCTTCATTTCTTTTGTGCCTTCATTAAATGCATATACTAACTTTTCCATTAAGCCACCTCTTTTTATAATATATGGATAAAACAGCTATGTTTGTTATTATATAGAGTAGCATATTTAAAATCAATAATTAATTATGACATACTATTTAAAGTTTTTTTGTTTAATTAGGTTATATTATTTAGGAATATTACTATGGATATAGTGTTTTATATTCAAATAATATGTTTTACGGTAACTTGTAAGAATGGAGAAGGGATGAGGGAAATATTAATATTTTAATAAAATAATAGGAACTATTTAAATAAAAGGAAGGATATCAAAAATATTTTAAGTTCATTTCATTAAAATTTTTCTGCTTTTCGACCGTATAATTACAAATACAATAGAAAAAAGAGCAGGGGCATTTTTCCTGCTCTTTTCTAGTGACTATTCTAGGTTGCTGTGATTATTAAAAGCTGTCGCAAATTCTACTTTATTCTGTTCCGCATAAGATAAACAGATTGTATCGAAAACAATATGTGCGCATTGGTCGAATAGAGAGCCAAGTGGCTGAATGGACGATGTTTCATTTTCTTTACGATATTTCGTGCTAGCAGGGATTGTAATAATGGATGATGCTGTATTGCTTAAAGGAGAAGACACATCTGTCGTTACGGCAATTGTATAACAGCCCAGGCTTTTCGCTGCTTCAGCCGTCCAAACAACAGACTTTGTTTTCCCTGAACCAGAAATGGCAACAAGAACGTCATCATTTGCAATCGCTGGTGTAATGGTTTCGCCTACAACATATACTGTGGCACCAAGATGCATAAGTCTCATTGCAAAGGATTTTGCCATTAGTCCAGAGCGGCCTTCACCAATGACAAAGATTCTTTTTTTGCTTTTTAAAAGCTCAGCAGTTTCTTCTAAGAGATGTTCCTCCACTTGGGAAAGAACAAGGCGAATTTCTGCTTGGATACTCGCTAATTTACTCATGATAATATACCTCCAATTTGCTTTTTAAAGTTTTCAGCAGCTTCCTGTGGGTTTTTTGCTTTTGTAATAGCAGATCCAATAATAGCTACATCTAGATTTTGTTCAACAAGGTTTTGAACAGTTTCTAATGTGATACCTCCAGCTGCTGCAACTTCAATAGAAGCTTGCTCTTTCAATCTGCTTCTTGTTTGAGCATTACTTTTGCCTGCTAATTCTTGTTCATCCTTGCTGATATGTTCACAAAAAATAGCTTCTGTAAATGGAAGTAATGCTTGTATTTGTTCTGCTGATGTATTTAGTAAATCAATCATAATTTTTTTCTTGTTTTGTTTAGCGATCTCCAAACAAGTTTTAATCGTTACGAGAGGGGCATTTCCCATTACTGTAACGATATCTGCTCCTGCCTGAAAACTCATTTCTAATTCATATTTGGCATTATCCATTGTTTTTGTATCTGCCACAATGGTTTTCTGAGGGAAAGCTTTTTTTAATTCTTTTACACTTTGCATGCCAAATTCCTTAATTAAGGATGTTCCAACCTCAATCCAATCAATCTCTGTTTCTACTAGTTTCGCCATTTTAATGGCATCTTGAATGCTTAAACGATCTAATGCTAATTGAATTTTCATCAAAAATCGCACCCTTTCTAAAAAAGTGGAACAAATAACTATATATATATGATTAATATTTCCAACTTCTCATGCCTAGACCGTCTTAGTTTTGTCTATACTGCTTACTAAAAGTTATAGACAAAGGAGCACGGCCGTATGAAACGTTTGAAAATTGTACATTTCCATGGATTATCGCCATCTGATTTACGTTTGTATGAAAAACAAGAAACACGGGCAAACATGCGCAATCGAATCACAGCTGTCCGTCTCGTAATGGAAGGAAAGCTTGGAAAGGAAGTCGCTGAGATTTGCAACTTACACCGTCAGTCTGTCTCTGAATACGTCCATCGTTTTAATGAGGGAGGCATGGATCTTCTACTGGAACGTAAATTTGGCAAAGGACGTCCTTACTTTTTAACAGAAGAACAACAGATGGAACTAAAGGAAATCATTTTAACTAGTTCCCCTTCCGATCATGGATTGGGAACTGCGGTATCTTGGACTACACCGATTATTTCTGAATATATTCATCGCACCTATGGTATACGAATGACTCGAACTGGCGTATTACGTATGCTTTGGCGTCTCTCTCTTCGTTATACACGTCCTACTTACGTGTTAAAGAAGGCAGATCCTAAAAAGCAACGTTTATTTTCTCACCAACTTGACTGGATAAAAAAAACATTATAAACGAAAATACGATTCTCTTATTTGAGGATGAAACGCACATTCGAGCTTATCAAAGTCTTCATTCCACTTGGTCTCCATCTGGAACACAACGACAAATTCCTACTTATGGTCATCATGCTTCTATTACGTTGTTTGGAACGGTGGAAGCAGGGACAGGAGAAATCGTTACTACCACAGCTTCTTCAGCGAAGACAGAAGCTTTTATCACGTTTTTACAACATCTCTTGAAAAGATACGAAGGAAAATTTATTGTGATGGTGACAGATAATGCTCGCATCCATAAAAGCCAAATGGTACTAGATTTTATGGAAGAACATGCCGATTCTCTCTTGTTTGTGCATCTTCCACCTTATTCTCCTAATCTGAATCCGATCGAACGGTTATGGAAGTGGTTAAAGCAACAGGTGATTGCCAATAAATTTCATCCAACAAAGGCGTCCATTGAAGAGTCTGTCGAAAGCTTTTTAACAGAGATTGCACAAATGCCACAAGCTGTATTACAACGCTTAGGGATTCACTAGGTCAAATGTCGAAAAAGAAAATCATTTATATATAGCCAGGTTTTCAATTCTAATAAAGATGTGTACAGACGATAGCAACTATTTGAATCACAATTAGATAAATCGATTTACTAAATCGATTTATAAAATAAGTATACTAGCTTTGTAAGCGTTTTTCAATGTAGTTATTCTTTTTTGTTAAATTTTTCTTTTAGAATTATTTATTGCTATTTAACGGGCTTTGAGTTTTTAAAACAAGAGGATAACAGAAAATGAGAAATAGAGGAGGGAGAAAAAGGTCCGATTGCTTTCCCTAAAAATCAGTTAGGAGCATAGGAAACCTCCCACTGATTGAAGTTTTGCTTTATATGAATAATCGGTTAAAAACAGCAGAGTTCTTTTGTATTATGTGAAAAATCCTTTTGCAAAGAAGAGCGAATGCAAAAGGACGGATTAAAAATAATTAGGATATTAAATGGTATTAGGATTTTTTATCTTTTATAGAGGTAGTTCTAATGATTAGTTGACAAGGAAAATATATTCTCTCCGCTGTAGTTGCTTCTTTATTTATTTGTTTTAGTAAAAGCTCTGCTGCTTTTGCGCCCATTTCAAAGGCTGGTTGAGCAATAATAGTTATAGGTGGATTCGATAGGTGGGCGAAAGGAATATTATCAAATACAATAAGCGATACATCTTCAGGGATAAGCAGTTTGTTCTCTTGCAAGAAGGACAAAATTTCTAAAAAAACTAGATCATTTCCTGCTAGTAGTGCACTTGGCGGTTTTTCTAGCTGAAATAGTGCATGGAGTTTAGACTTTAATTCTGCTGTTTCAGCACTAATAATACAATCAGGTTGGATTGGCAATTCATGATCCCTCAGTGCTTTTTTATATCCTTCTATCCTCTCTTTTCTTGATGAAATAGTTAAGGGCTGTGTCACAATGGCAATATGTTTATGCCCATGCTGAATTAAATGGGAAATTGCCCCATAGCTCGCTTGTATATTTTCTGCTAGTACAAAATGAGCATGTAAATCTTCTATATCCCTATCCATAAAGACTACAGGATAATCTTCATCGACCATTCTTTTATAAAGAACAGGATTTTGCCCTGTTGGAAAAATAATTAGCCCATCCACCTGTTTTGCACGGAGCATTTCAATATATTTTTTTTCTTTTTCCGGATTATTGTCTGCGTTGCATATAATTGCATGAATATCATTTTCATAGCAAAAATCTTCGATAGATCTGCTTACTTCCGTAGAAAAGCGATGGATAATATCGGCTACAATAATGCCAATCATGGATGTTCTTTTTTGCTTTAAGCTTTTGGCGATATAATTCGGCTGATATCCTAATCTTTCAATGGCATCTTTAATTTTAATTCTCGTGTCTTCTCCCATATATTCATAACGACTATTAATATATTGGGAAACCGTACTTTTGGAAACCCCTGCAAATTTAGCAACATCCGCCATTGTTACTTTTTTCATTTTTTATTGTCCTCTTTCATTTCAGTAATTTTTCTGGATTCATTGTAAACTATCTTTAAGTATAAAACAAAAAGAATCTATATGTCTAAAAGCTTATCTGAAATGACTAGGTTAAAATAAATCATTTTGTCTATCTTTCGTTTCTGGACAATTAACATTGTCTACATAAAAAAGAGGCTTTCACCAGATACCCCTAAAAGGATGGGGTCATCTGGTGAAAGCCTTACAATTCATGTATCTTTCGTATTAACGGACAGTAAAGATCTCCAGCTCAAGAGTATGAGAGGGTAGGAGGAATTTAGTTGGGTAGAAACTTGTCAGCAAAAGCCCGATTGGTTGAACTAACAATTAGTGGGGATGGAGAAAACTCCCGCTGATTGAAGTTTTACTTTATTAACTAAATCAGAATATTTTTTTGCTTTAGCTGTTAAATCACAGAAGTATGTTTCGTTTAATTCCATTTTTGTATTGACTAAAGAACTTCCAATGCCAACTGCAACAGCCCCGCTGCTTAAATAATCTAACAAATTAGTATCATCAATTCCTCCAGTAGCCATTAAAGGAATATGGGGAAGGGGACCAGCTATTTGTTTAAAATAGTTGGTTCCGAGTGTACTTGCAGGGAATACCTTTATTAAATCAGCTCCATATTCATATGCTGTTAAAATTTCTGTAGGAGTATAAGCACCTGGAATGCTAATGGCACCATAACGTTTAGCTGTTTGAATCGTGTTAGGATTAACTGTTGGTGAAAATATAAATTTGGCACCAGACATGATAGCAGTCCTTGCTGTTTCTGAATCCAAGACAGTACCTGCTCCCGCTACTATTTCTGTATCATTAGCAAGTGAGAGAATTTCTAAAGCTTTAAGAGCGCCTGGGGTTTCCATCGTGATTTCAATAATAGAGATTCCACCCTCCTTTAAAGCATTTGCAATTGGGAGTATATTCGTTGGAGTTGCTCCCCGGATAATAGCTGCTATTTTTTTCGTTTTAAATAGTTCAATACTCATTTGGAAAACTCCTTATGCTTTTCTTATAGATCAAGAGCAAATACCTTTTTAATTTTAGGAAATCCAGCTACCGTTTTATGGATGTCGATTATATCCGGTTATATTTTAGAATCACTTGGCTGGAGATGGATGTTTATATTAGAAGGTTTACCTGCAGTAATCTGGGCATTTCTATGGTGGAAATTAGTTAATGATCATCCAAAAGATGCAAAATGGATGAATGAAGAAGAAAAAGCTGCTTTAAATCAGGTGCTAATTGCAGAACAACAAGGGTTAAAACCAGTAAAAAATTATAAAGAAGCTTTTAGATCAAAAACGGTTATTTTGCTAAGTTTGCAATACCTTCTTTGGAGCATCGGTTTATACGGATTTGTAATGTGGCTTCCATCTATTATTAATTCTGCACCAAATGCAAGTCTTGTTACTACCGGCTGGCTAGCTTCCATTCCATATTTACTTGCATGTGTATTAATGTTAACGGTTTCTTTTCTCTCAGATAAAATGCAGAACCGCAAATTATTTGTTTATCCATTTTTACTTATTGGCGCTGTATGTTTTTACGGTTCTTATTTAATTGGAACGAGTAACTTTTGGTTATCCTTTATTCTTTTAACTATTGCTGGAGGGTGCATGTATGCCCCATACGGACCGTTTTTTGCCATTATTCCAGAAATATTGCCACGAAATGTCTCTGGTGGAGCTATGGCTTTAATTAATAGCATGGGGGCTTTAGGATCATTTGCAGGCGCCTATATTGTTGGATATTTAAATGATGTAACGGGAGGCTACGGTGCATCCTACAATTTCATGGCTATTTCTCTTTTAGCATCTGCTATCTTAACGATTATTGCTACAAACAATAAAAAAACAAAAGAAGT
>Ga0181466_1000541_pt2 | contig 12168 bp, 13 predicted proteins | sample InSIn4gowninarea_FD_119078 | JGI IMG/M metagenome (GOLD analysis project Ga0181466, IMG submission 119078) | Clean room microbial communities from NASA Spacecraft Assembly Facility at Jet Propulsion Laboratory, Pasadena, California, USA -... ... | reverse complement strand
CTAAAACAGAATTTGACTGGCTAAGTAGGGATGAAGAAGAGGTTAAAAAATATATAGATAATCCATTTTGTGGATTAATATTTACTTGTGGTTTTTTCTATGATTTTATACAAGGATTAAAAGAAATAGAAGATAAACATAACTTGGCTAAAATTCCTCTTGATTTACCTATATATATATTATCTGGAGATAAAGATCCAATAGGAAAGTTTGGAATAGGTGTTTTTAATTTAAGGGATAGATACATAAATTTAGGAGTACAAGATGTAAGTTGTAAATTATATGAAGGTGGAAGGCATGAAATGCTAAATGAAACCAATAAAGATGACGTTATAAAAGATATATTAGATTGGATTAACAATAAATTGGTACAAAAAACTACATAATTATGTAGTTTTTATTTTTGTATTTAAAAAATAATTATTTTGAATAATTGATTCTAGAGTTGTTAAAAAAAGGTAACTTGCAAGTTTTAAGAGATAACAATAAGCCATCTATTCTTATCGAATGTGGCTTTATATCAAATGATAATGAAGGATTCAAATTGTCTACAAAAGCATATCAAGAAAAAATAGCTAATGGTATAGTTAATAGTGTCAAAGAATTTTTTAACATTAAAGGAAGTTTTTCCAATATAAAGACTGTATTAAATGACAATGTTAAAGTTAGAGCTGAGAGAGGTACTTTATTTGCACCTATTGGATATTTGCAAAAAGGAGATAAAGTTAAGATAGTAGACACTAAGCATGATTGGCACAAGATAAAATTTGGTAATACTTATGGATATGTATCCTCTGTATATGTTAAGTAAATTTTTATATTATTGTTAGATATAAAAGAGATACCTCTATTTGAGGTATCTCTTTTTTCTTATCATTTATAATATATACCCCAGAAAGTTTCTAAAACATCTTCATCTGGTTCTTTTGTATTTTTAGATATTATTATAAAAGTTATTAATGATAATACTAAGGGAAGTACTATAGTATGCATCCCAAATGGTCTATTCCATATTTGGCTAAATAATATATATGAGCCTATACCTACTATAATAGATGATATAGCACCAGATGAATTCGCCCTTTTCCAATAAAGCCCAAGTATTATTGGCCATAAAAATGTAGAAATTATTCCTGCATTAGCGTATAAATTTAGCCAAACTATTAATTCTGGTGGATTAAAAGCTACTAAATATATTATAATACCAAGAAGTGCGGTACATAATATACTTATCTTTCCGCTTAAATTAGAATTAGTCTTTAAATTAGGATTTATATAATTTGAAATTAAATCATTAACTATAGAACCTGATGCTACTAATAACTGTGAATCTACTGTTGACATTATAGATGCTAATGGTCCTGCAAGTAATATTCCTGCTATTACCGATGGAAATAACTTGGTTGTTAATGTTGGTACAACTAAATCTCCAGATTCTATACCAGTAACTAATGTTGAACCAAATGCCCCTACTAAATGCATTCCAAGAAGTAATATCATAGATACTATCGTTCCATATTTTATACCATCATGCAAACTCTTAGTGTCTTTATAACTCATAGCTCTTTGAGATACTGATGGGATACCTACCACTGCAAATCCCACTAATATCCAAAATGATGTTACCCAAGCTATAGTCATATTTCCTGGTGTTACTCCAAATGGAGTTATCATTCCCTCATTAATAGCTGCCATATTTTGAATTATATTATTTATTCCACCACCTGCAATTATAGTACCTATAAATATAGCTATAGTTGCTATAGTCATTATTACACCTTGAATTGTATCAGATAATGTAACTGCTCTAAATCCACCTACTACAGTGTGAACTATAACTGTTATTCCAAATGCAGTTAATGCAATGTTGTAATCAAGACCTACTGAACCTTGTAAAAGTCTAGCCGCTCCTACCCACTGTGCTGCCATTGCCGCTATAAAAAATATAACTATTGATATCGACGTCATTATAACTACTATGTCTGATTTATATCTTGCTCTTAAAAAGTCTGTTATAGTCACTGCATTTATTTTTCTAGATATTATAGCAAACTTTTTTCCAAGGACCGCTAATGTAAAATATCCTGTTGGCATTTGTGCCATCGCTAAAAACACCCATCCTAGTCCTTCTTTGTAAGCAGTTCCAGGTCCACCTATAAAACTTCCTGCACTTAAATATGTAGTAACTAAAGTCATAGCAAGTACAAATCCACCTAAATCTCTTCCTCCTGTCATATATTCGTCCATAAAAGAATTATCTTTATTTGAATTTCTTGCTCTATTTACAAACTTCATAGAGTAAAAACCTACTCCAAATATAGCTATAAAGTATATAACTATAGGAATTAATACTTTGTAATTTACATTTTCCATTACTTAAACTCCTTTTTGTACATCTCTACTTCTTCTTTGCTTAAACCATCAAGTGGCATATCTTTAAAGAACTTATTTATTGTAATAACTGTAAGTATAGAAAAAAGTATTCCTCCTACTATACAGCTCATAAAAAACCATGCAGGAAAACCTAGTATATATGTATACTCTTTAACTGGTCTATTTGAAAGTCCATATCCAAATCCAAACCACCATATAAGATTTAAGAGTCCAAGAATAAGTCCCATTATAGCTTCTTTATTACACTGTTTATATCTTGGATCTTCTACTATTTTTTTATCATCCATAAATTTAATCCTTTCTATATTATTTAAATAATATAACTATTTTAACCACGTCCTATTTTATTATTTTTTGTATTATTTTGTCTAGTAAAAATTTTAAGTAAACAAAATAGCTATCATTTTGATAGCTATTTATTTAGTATTAATATTCCAAAAATTCTTTGGTATTTGTTTTTCATTTATAGGAAGTATTTCATATCCTTCTTCATTTAAATAAGTAAGTACTTCATCTAATGCTTGTACTGTTTGTTTTTTTTCGTGCATAAGTATTACTACTTCTTTTTTATTTTTAACCTGTTCTTTTACAATTTCTATTATTTTATTAGAATCATTTTTCCAATCTTGAGTATCTATATTCCAATCCCAAAGCTTATATCCTGCATCAACTAAATTTTCATATGACTTGACTGGTGTATACGGTTTGCTTCCATAAGGAAGTCTTATTATATTTGATGTCCTTCCAGTTATCTCATAAAAAGTTTCCTTATTTTTATCAAATTCTCTTTTAGCTGAATCGTAATTTTCATAAAGTTTATTTACATCATGCGAAACACTATGAAATCCTGCACTATTTCCACTTTCGACAATCTCTATTACAGCATCCTTATTTACTTTCATATTCATATCTATCATAAAAAATGTCGCATGTGCATTATGCTTTTTAAGGATTTGTAGTATGTCTTTTGTGTACTTGCTTGGACCATCATCTATCGTTATATAAGCGATTTTATTGTTTGTATTAGCAGTTTCATTTACATCATAATATATAGGTAAACAAGTATATTTATCTATATATTCTAAAGCACTTGTGTTATTTGGTATCATAGCAAATGTTAAAAGTCCTACACTTATTGCTAGTTTTAATCTTACATTTTTCATATGAGTTCCTCCTTTATAGTTATTATAAATTTATGCCTTTTAAGGAACATATTTGTATAAATTTTTACGTTTTAAACGTTTTTATAATCTTAGTATTGGTAAAAACCCTTTTTTATATCACTAAAAGATAAAACTTATTCTGTAAATATTTATGTAATAAAAATAAAAATTTACTTTAATTTATAAGTGTATCAATAAAACTCTTCACATTTTTATATTTAACATAAAATCCTTCTAATAAAAAAGTACAAGCAATACGCTTGTACTTTTTTATTAATTAGTTTTATTTTGCATATAATTATAAATTGGTAATCCTATAAGAGTTATTATTATACCTCCTAAAGATATCATTGTTGTTTGTAAACCAGCAAAACATAGTTGGTTTATTACAACGAATAATCCACTTAATATAGCTATAGCTGGTATAAATGGATATAATGGAACTCTGTATGGTCTAAATAAATCTGGTTGATCTTTTCTAAGCTTTATAACACCTATAAATGTTAGTACGTAGAATATCCATATAGCAAATATTGATAAATCTGTTAATAAGTTGAACTGTCCTGATAATGCATATATAGCTGATAATGTTGCCATTGCTATTATTGAGTTAGCTGGAGCTTGAGATTTATTTAATTTAGTTAAAGTCTTGTATCCTGGTAGAGTTTTTTGTTCTGCTAAAGTATACATAACTCTTGGTCCTGTTAATAAGTATCCGTTAAGTGTACCAAATACTGATATTAATATACCTATTGTTATTAATTTACCACCCATTGGTCCAAACATAGCCTCTGCAACTGCTGCTGCTGGTGCTGAATAGTTAGCTAATTCACTTGCTGGAAGTACCCAAAGATACGCTAAGTTTATTACTACATAAACTCCCATAACTACTGCAAGCCCACCAACTATCGCTCTTGGTAAATCCTTACCTGGATTTTTCATTTCTCCAGCTAAAGCACCAACATTTATCCATCCATCATAGGCAAATAATACTGCTATTAATAATTGACCTATAACTCCTGCTGGGCTTATTCCATCTCCTACTAATGGTGTCATTACTGGATTTGTTCCGCTTCCTTTTATAAATCCAAATACCATTATAAGTGCTAAAGGTATTAACTTACATATAGTAGCAATTGTTTGTATAGCTCCACCAGCTTTTGATCCTAATGTATTTAACGCTGCAACAAATAATATAATACCTACTGCTATAGGAAGAGTTAAAGACTCATTTCCTATTAATGAAACTGCTTGTTGTGCAAATATAACTCCTAGTGCTGCTATTGTTGCTGGGAAGAATAATACCGTTTGCATCCACCCTGTTAAAAATCCTAGTTTCTTGCCATATATTTCTTCAATATATACCATCATACCACCAGTTTTTGGTATAGCTGCTGATACTTCAGCTGCCGTTAATCCTGCTGTTATAGTTATGATACCTGCTACTACCCATGCTATCATTCCAAGTCCTGGCTCTCCACCTGTTGTTTGATAAACAGCTTGCGGCTTAAAGAACACACCTGCACCTATAACCATACCAACAACTGTTGATAAAGCTGCAGACATCCCTAAACTTTTTTGAAGTTCTTTACTTTCCATATATGCCTCCTTATTTATTAAGTTTTCTATAATTTCATTATAATATTTTTTGAAATACTTTCAATACATTTTTTTATTTTTTTCGACAACGTTTTTCTAAATTATGTATTTTTAGAAAATTTTTTTAAGATTACTTTAATTTTTATATTTTTATTTATTATATAAATTTTCTGTTATTTTTTATATTTCAGCTATTTAGCCAAATTAACTTTGTATACTTAAATTTAAATATGAATTTTTTTCTTTACAAAGATAATCTATTTAATCTTGTAATTATTTTTTTCAATAAAAAATCTTTTTGAAAAAAACTTAGTTTTTTTGTTTTTTGTGCAAACATTTTCTTAAAGTTAATTTCAATAATTTAGACAAAAAAAATAGAACTTCTAAAGTTCTATTTTTTTACTTTGTGTATTTTAAGTTTTCTATTATTTTTGTGTGTTTTTATTCGTAATTTATTATGCTACCCTTTTTATATCTTTTTCCTTTTGATTCTTCTTCATCATATAATTATATATAGGCAAACCTATAAGAGTTACTACAACTCCTCCTAATGACATCATTGTATTTTTAGGTCCTGCAAATAATAATTGGTTTATTACTACAAATAATCCACCAGCTATTGCTATTAAAGGTATTACCGGATAAAATGGAACTTTATATGGTCTATGTAAGTTTGGCATAGTTTTTCTCATTTTTATAACTCCTACAAACGTTAACACATAAAATGACCAGATAGCAAACATTGATAAGTCACTTAGTAAGTTAAATTGTCCAGATAATGCATAAAGCGCTGATAAAGAAGCCATCACCATAGTTGCATTTGCTGGTACATCATATTTATTTAATTTACCTAAAAATTCAGGTAATGTTTTTTGTTGTCCTAATGTGTATATTATTCTAGGTCCTGTAAGTAGATATCCATTTATACATCCAAATACAGATATTAATATACCCATAGTTATTATTTTACCACCAATAGGTCCAAATATTTCTGTTGCAACAGCAGATGCTGGTGATGCATATTTAGCTAATTCACTTGCTGGAAGTACCCAAAGATACGCTAAGTTTATTACTACATAAACCGCCATAACTAAAGATAATCCACCTATTATTGCCTTTGGTAAATCTTTTCCCGGATCTTTCATTTCCCCCGCTAAAGTACCGACATTTATCCATCCATCATAAGCAAATAATATAGCAACTAATAATTGTCCTATTACACTAGTTGCACTTATTCCCTCTCCTACTAATGGAGTAGTTATTGAATTATTCCCTGATCCACTTATAAATCCAAATACCATTATAAGTACTAAAGGTATTAATTTACACACTGTAGATATTGTTTGTATTGCTCCACTAGTTTTAGAACCTAATGTATTAAGTCCACCAACTAATAATATTACCCCAACTGTCATAGGTATTACTAAATTTTCATTTCCAAGGAGTATCGCTGATTGTTGCCCAAACATAACTGATATTGCAGCTATTGTTGCTGGGAAAAATAATACTGATTGCATCCATCCTGTTAAAAATCCTAATTTTTCACCATATATTTCTTCTATATATACCATCATACCGCCTGTTTTTGGTATAGCAGCTGAAACCTCTGCTGCAGTAAGACCTGCTGTTATTGTCATGATACCTGCTATTACCCAAGCTATCATTCCAAGTCCTGGCTCTCCACCAGTTAATTCATACACTGCTTGAGGCTTAAAAAATACTCCCCCACCTATAACCATACCAACTACTGTTGATAAAGCTGCAGCTGCCCCAAGATTTTTTTGAAGTTGCTTATCTTGCATATTCATATTCCTTTCTTCACCAAGTTTTGTCATAAGTTGTCGCATTTATAATTATAATATAAGTATAATTTTTTTCAATACAAAAATTTTTAATTTTAAAAAGTTTCAATTTCTAACTTTTTAAAATTCAAACTATCATTTTTCCTCAATTTGATTCATTATTTTCTCAAAAAAAATCCACCTAATTTTATAGGTAGATTTTCTAATAATTTTATTTTCCTGTTATATGTTCTATTGTAATTCTTATTACATTAGTGACATTTTTTCATTTAAAATATATTCTATTTCTTCTTTAAAAAAGTCTTTGCTATACTTTTCTATTAATTTTATAAGTGCCCTTCTCCTTCCTTACCATCTACTTTACATGCTATACCAAATCCTATTACTCTTTCATAATTTGTAGAAAATTTACTTGGCAAAATATTTGTATATCCCACTACACTAAAATATACTTTTCATTGATTTTTATATTTTCTATCTTATGACCACTCTTAGCACTATGTAAATATATAAAATTATTATGATAAATATATCTTAAATGAAGACTATATGGATACCCATTCTCACTTATAATTGCTAGTGTCATATACTCCCCTTTGTCTAGTATTTTTTATTCGATCTACATCTAATTTTCTTTTTGTTTTCTCATTGATTTAAACAGCTTTTCCTCCATGTATATTTACTATTATTTTTATAAATTTTAGCATACCTTAGCCTTAGTAGTAAAAATTTCAATAAAAATAGGATATCTAAAAGATATCCTATTTTTATTGAAATTTTTAATTATTAATTTTTTCAATGTAATTACAGTTTGCATCTATATGATTTAAAAAAATAAGTAATCTTTCATATAGAGGATGTGATTTTTCTCCATACTTTAATTCTAGCTCTTTACCAATTTCTTTTACAGTTTTTTTCCCGTCAATATTAGAAAATACAAAGCTGCCATATTCATCTAGTTCAGTCTTTTTATACATTGGAATTTTAAACTTTAATTTTCTAAAAAACTGTTGAATTTTATGATCTTGTTTTTCAAGTATCGTTACAACACCTTCATTTACTTCATAATCTATTTTATCATTTATTTTAAATACAATTTTTAAAATATCTTCATTAGTTTTCATTGTTTTTTACCTTAGAGCTTACAATTGGCCATGTAGTAAGTACAACTAATACTAAAAGAAGTATAATAGCCATCATATTTGAAGCTGCAAACCCACTAGGACCAGCACCTTTTATAACACCTGTTACTTGTAATATTATACCGACTAATCCTATTATAGAACCACCAGCAACAAGCCCTGATGATAAACTTATACCATTAGCAACTTTGACCTCTTTTTCTTTATCACTTCTTGAAGTTTTTTCAACAAATACACGTATTAAAGCTCCTACTAATATTATAGAAGTTGTTGCAATTGGTAAGTAAAATCCTATAGCAACTGTCATTATAGGTAGATTTAAGAAGTATAAAACTATAGCCATAACTACACCAACTATTACCATAACCCAAGGTAATTGACCAGACATAATTATCATCCTGATGTTAATGTTGATATTAAGTTAGCTTGAGGTAATGCAAATGGAGGATTATCTCCTGTTACTACTAATTGATTTGCAAGTAGTAATGTAGTTCCTACAACTACTATTACACCTACTATACCAGCTATTGCAAAATATTTTTGCATTTCATTTTTGCTACCACCTATTATATAAGTTACCTTTTGAGATTGGCTATATCCTCCAGCTATAGATATAGAAACAACTATAAATGTACCAAATAATAATAGTGATTTATTATCTGCTAAATCAGTCCATCCCATTATAACAAATACTAATGTCGCTATAACTAAAGATGCTATTGTCATACCAGATACAGGAAGATTTGATGTACCTATAGTCCCTGTTAAACGTCCAGCAACTATAACAAATAATCCTGCTAATAATAAAGATACTACTACACCAATAATTGTCATTACTATACCATTTGATATAAAGAATGCTCCTACAACTGCTGCTACAATTCCGCCTAATAGTATAATACTTTGTAATGCGCTACCATCTTCACCGTCAACAGATGTTGATGATTTTGCTTTCATAGTTTCTTTTACAGATGCTATTATAGTTGGTATTAATTTAACTGCACCTATTATACCTCCACAAAGCATCATACCAGCCCCTATGTATTTTACATAGTTACCAGCTATATCATTTACACCCATTTGGTTTATCGCCATTGTAGGATCATTCCATACCTTAGCACCTTCTCTTGCCATATCAGTAAAGTATCCTATTAGAGGCATAATACCAAAATGAGATAATAAAGAACCTGCAAACATTGTAAGTGCAACTTCAAGTCCTACTATAAATCCTATCCCTAAAAGAAGAGGATTAACTTCTACTTCAAATTTACATTTATAAAACTTATTTCCAATAAAGCTTATAACATTATTGGCTACGTTTAAAAATGAACCTGTTAATACAGTTATAAGTCCACTTATACCAAATCCCATACCCATATACTTCATTGAATCTCCACCAGCATCTGAAGCAACTAATGTTTCAGATATAGCCATTGATTCTGGGTACATAAGCTTACCATGTTCTTCAATTATTAAATAATTGTACACAAGTGATGCAATTCCAATACCAAATAAAACTCCACCTACTCCAACTATAAATCCTTCTAAAAATGTAACTTGACTACCTATTAATAAAATAGCAGGTAATACGAAAATCATACCACTTGCAACTGATTCACCACCACTTGCCATACCTTGTACAATATTTTTACCAAGAATACCTTTTCCTTTTGCGAATGCTGCTATAAACGCTGAACCTATAATAGAACCTGGAATACCTGCGGCAACTGTAAGACCAGCTTTCATTCCTGAATATGCTGTTGATGCTGCAAATATTACGGCTAAAATAATACCTATTATCAGTACTGCCATATTTGCACCAGTCTTCGATTTGTCTGTTATGTAAGGAACATAGTCTTTACCTGATACTCCTCCATAAGCCCCAGATAATTTAGTGGGAACAGTAAAAAATCCTACAATAGAAAATGCAAATATAATGATGAACCATGAAAAAGTTAAATTGCTAGTGGCAACTGGAGGGCCAGGTGTTGTTAAATCAGTATTATCTACTGGAAAAAAAGCCATAGGAGCAGGGGCTGGAAATCCACCAGCAGTAGTTGATGAAACTGCAGATATAGAAAAAGCTGCAAAAGATATAGTTAATGGATGTAGCTTTGATAATAATCTTCCATGTATAGCAGAAAAAGAAGTTATAGCAGTAGATGAAATTACTGACTATTTAATATTCAACATGAAAAAAAATGGGGCATATGAAATAAAAGATAAGGAAACCTTAAATAAATTACAAAACTTAGTCTTATCTAAGGATTTGAAATTAAATACTGAATGTGTTGGAAAAAGTGCAAGATATTTATTAGATAAAATAGGAATACAAGTTGAGGATGATATAAAAGTAATAATAATGGAAACAGATAAAAATCACCCATTTGTTATAGAAGAGTTAATGATGCCAATACTTCCGATAGTTAGAGTCAAAGATGTTGACGAAGCTATAGAACTTTCCGTAGAAGTCGAACATGGAAATAGACATACAGCTATAATGCATTCTAAAAATATTGATAAACTAAGTAAAATGGCTAAATTAATTCAAACTACTATATTTGTTAAAAATGGACCATCATATTCTGGTATAGGTGTAGGTGGAGAAGGATATACAACATTTACAATAGCTGGTCCAACAGGAGAAGGTTTAACAAGCGCTAAAACCTTTGCTAGAAAAAGAAGATGTGTACTTGTAGATGGCTTTGATATCAGATAAGAGGTGAGATTATGGAAAAAGATTTAATAAGCATTATTAAAGAAGCTGGTATAGTAGGTGCTGGTGGAGCTGGATTTCCAACTCATGTAAAATTAAATACAAAGGCAGATTATTTAATTATAAATGGAGCTGAATGCGAACCTCTTTTAAGAGTAGATCAACAACTGATGGCTAAAGAATCTAGAAAACTTTTAGACGCTATAGATTTAGTTAAAAAATATATTGGCGCTAAAGTTGCAATAATTGGATTAAAATCTAAGTATAAAAAAGCCATAGAAAATATAGAAACTATAATTAATGAGTATGAAAATATAAAAATGCATAAAATGCCTAATTTTTATCCAGCAGGAGATGAACAGGTATTAGTGTATGAAACTATTAAAAAAATAATACCAGAAGGTTCAATTCCACTTAGTGTAGGAGCTGTAGTATTAAACGTAGAGACTTTATTAAATATATTTATTTGATATAAAATTAGGCATACTTAATATAAGTGCTTTTTGTGTATATTTGTAAAATACATAATTTATTAAAAAGCACATTGGAAGATTAAAAAAGAAAAATCCTAAAAATTCATGACCTATATTGCTACTTGGACTAAATAGTACAAAGTATATAAAATCAGGTGCCATAGATCCTAGTATTAATCCACTAAAATTAAAGTACTTATTTTTAAATGGAATTACTATAGCAGGATGAGAAAATGTAAATGGCATATTATAAATTCCTTTCTAATATTAATTAAAAAAATATTATATCATAAATTAATATTAGAAATACATATAGTTATTTTTTTATATATTTTATTATATCTATAAAAATTCTAGGTAATAAAAGATATATTATTTTAATATGTTTCTATAATTCACTTAATAATACAAAAAAATCTAACCTATAAAATCAAGTTAGACTTTTTGTTAATTATTTTTACTCTACATTAATTTATTTATTAAATCTCTATGTGGAGATGCTATAGAAGATGTACTTGTTATCTCCCCACTTTCTTGTAATTCATTTGTACAAGATTTTATAGCAGAATTTATAGATGCTATATCTCCACACATTACTATAAATCCCTTTCCACCAAGGCCTCTTGCAAGTCTTATTTCTATTAATTCAATATTAGATGATTTAAGAGCTATATCTCCAGCTTTTATAGCTGTTAGTGCTGATATTGTTTCTATACATCCAATAGATTTAATATTTACTGGTTCTATAGTACCTGTTAAGGCTGGTATTACATCTTCATGTATATTATTTATCACATGACTTTCAATTAAAAATATTCCTGCTTTATCTTTACCTGCTTTTATAGCATTTTCTACTGAACCTACGTTCCCACTCACTAT
>Ga0181466_1000363_pt1 | contig 12181 bp, 11 predicted proteins | sample InSIn4gowninarea_FD_119078 | JGI IMG/M metagenome (GOLD analysis project Ga0181466, IMG submission 119078) | Clean room microbial communities from NASA Spacecraft Assembly Facility at Jet Propulsion Laboratory, Pasadena, California, USA -... ... | reverse complement strand
TGTTACCGCCTTTAATAACCAGGAATTTAATACGGCACTGCGCTACTTTCAGGGAATTTTAAAAAAACATCCGGATGATGGAGCAGTCAGAAAATACACCGGTCTGGTTTACCTGCGTACAAAAGATTATGATCAAGCTTTGCGGCGGTTTGAGGAACTAGCCCACAACCAGGAAGTACCCAATAACCCCGGCCTTTTCCTGCAAGCAGTAACCTTAATGCTCCGGAACCAGCCCGGCGACAAACAAGAAGCAAAGCAAGTATTGCAACGAGTAGTAGAAACACAGGCCGCGGGCAGCCAAGAAGCCGCGCAGTGGCTGCAAAAAATGTAAACTAGAAATAAGTTGATTACTCATTAAATCCGTTCCTGCATTTAATTCTTGGTGTAACTAAAGCAACTCCTGACTTATGAGCGTAAGCATATTGCTTTGTGTTATTTAATCTCTTTTTTGGTATTGAACCAGCCTTATCAAACCATTTTGTGCTGCCCAGCAGCCTGGTAATTTTTAAGAACAAGGTTGAAATCTGTTATTTTTTATAAAAAAGTTTTTGTTCCCGCGAAAAAAACCGCTAAAAGAGGTAACAACCTTTAAGCTACCTGAATCTATAAACAGAAAAGCTTCTGGAGTAAATGGTTAGTTAAATTTTTAGGGGTTTGCAGGGGTAAATTTTGAATTTTATAAGCTGAATCGAAAGTTTACACCCGCCACAATTACTTCGGCTGATCTTGCGGAGGAGGTTGATTCTGAAAGGATGGTAACGTTCTTTATTTGCCGGATAGTTTGTAGAAAGCCCGCTTATACCCGAGGAGACTAAGTACCTGGTGAACAAAGGAAGGCTCAAAAACGGGAATCTTCCCGATCTGGTCGCGGGAACTATTAAGTACCAAATAGCCAGAATAGTTTCTGCGCTAAACTCCGAATAGCGCGTCGGAATACTTAAATATTTTGTGCACCGGGTACTTAGCTGCTAGGTAACTATTTGGTATGGAATAGCTTGCCAATGTACAACGTATAACTTAAAACGTACCATCTACTTAGTTAAAATTACATTTTACAATTACCAGGTTAATTCTAGTAATGCTGCCGCTCTCCGCAGTTCCGTTTTCAGCATCTGCGCAGAAGGTTACGAACAAAAAGTCTGGACTACCTACCACCTTGGCCCGTGGTAATCTCGCCCTCAAAGCACAGGTCTTACGCCATTGCGTAAGATTACGGCGACTTGGTAGTACCGGCCGGAGAGCGGCCAGCATTGCAAGTCCTGGAGTTTAGAAAAGGAGCAGTAACTGGATTCCGGAATGTAAATAAAATTATTTAAAAGAGTTAAAGCCAGATTTATTACTCTACCAGCGGGCAAATTGCCGGCTGCAACAAGCTTTTTAATTAAACCCAATAAGAATTTAGGAAGAAAGCTTAGCCACAAAGTTTTAACTTGTATTAATAGAAACAAGTCTCTAAGCCACCTTATTTTTCCCATTATTTCTTACTTACCTTGATTTTTCAATACAAACAAGAAAGTAGATCTAAGGCTATCAGGCGATAAGATTTGCCGGCTTCAGTTAAACGCTACCGAGCCTTATTTAAATTTTACTTAATAATAATCAAAATTACTACTTAAAAATACCAAAATGCCGGCTTAATACTGATTTACCAATAACAATCAACTATTTATGCTATTGCCATACCTACGATGACCGACCGGCTGAGTAATTAGAAATTATACGCTAAACTAATTTTAGCGAATTACTTAGATGCAATTATAAAAACACCAATTAAAATTCTGATAGCATTAGTGCGCTCTACTTTATCTTAAATAAGTAATAACACTATAGTTCAGGTTGTTGCTTATACAGGTATTAAACTGCTGGCTCCGGCGGAATTAATCGTTGTAGATTCAATTACTGGAATTTCTGATAAAAATGCTCCTTGCGACCGTCCTTTTTACCTTAAGTTGCTTTAAAACCAACAGCTTTAATTATAGTTGTATAACATTTCTATTCATCTAAAGATAATCTTTTATGATTACGCAACAAGATGTAATTTACTTTATTCTAACCGACCGGTTCAGCGATGGTGATGCTACTAACAACCACGGGGTAGATAAGGATCATTCTAAGGGCTATCATGGCGGCGATTTACAAGGAATAATAGATAAGATAGATTACATCACCAATTTGGGAGTAACGGCTATTTGGATAACGCCGGTTTACCTGAATACAACCGGGTTTGAAGACCATCGACCTTACCATTACTATTGGCCGAAAGACTTTGCGCAAATAGATAGCCGTTTGTATTCGGGCAACGCTTATCCACAAGGCAGCATCCAGTACTTAACTGATTTTGTTCAGGTGTTAAAGGGCCACGGATTAAAAGTGATTCTGGATGTGGTGGTGAATCACGGGGGTTATGGAATTAGCGAGCAAAACCCGTTGTTTAATGATCCATTCTGGTTTAATAATCACGCGGGTGGTAATGATGAGGTAAATAGTAGTTTGGCCGGATTACCCGATTTCAACCACGATAGTGTTAACGTGGTTGATTATTTTATTAATAACCTGATACAATGGATTAGTAGCACCGGAATAGATGGCCTAAGGATGGATACCGCCAAGCACGTGGAACCCAAGTTTTGGTATTACTACAAAAGCATAATCAAAGGTAAACATCCCGACTTATTTTTAGTAGGTGAGGTTTTAGATACCAGGAATGTTGCTGAAATTGCCAAGTACCAAAGGGTACATGATTTTAATTCGGTTTTTGATTTTCCGCTAAGAGAAGCCATAAAAGACTGTTTTATTTATGATGTATCTTTAAAAACTCTTGCCCGGCCAAGATTAAACGCGAATGAACCTAATGGAATATTAGATTTAGATAGCGCTGAAACGGGGGGGTATACCAATGCCAACCGGCTAGTTACTCTTCTGGATAATCATGATTTAGACCAAAGAATTACCAGTATTGCTAGAGGTAAACACCAAGGCGAAAATAATAAAGGCTTAGCTTTTCAGATAGTAGAGCTATGTTATGCTTTTCTTTTTACCGTACGGGGTATACCCCAAATTTACTATGGCTCTGAGTTAGGTTTAGAGGGATGGAAAGTAGGCACCGATGATAGTGATTTAAGAAGAGATTTCCCCTGGAACATAATAGGCGTGGTGGCTCCTAAGGAAGAATATCGCCTGGAAGCAAATTTATTTGCCAAAGTAAAAACCCTGATTGCCTTTAGAAAAAGAAATGAAGCCTTGATGTATGGCGTAACCATAACATTGTGGGTGGATGATTTCGTATTAGCTTTTCTTCGGTTTTTACAAAACCACGTTGTTCTAGCAGTTTTTAACAATGGCTATTCAGACATGCCTTCTCCCTTAGCCATACCTATTTTAAGAAATACCAGTAAGGAATTGCAAAATTTACCGGATCGTTTAATTTCCCGAATTGAATCTAAAACCTTTAGAAATATTTTTGATAACAATGATAAAATCAGGTTGTTTTCAAATGCCATTCCTGTAAAGCTAAAAGGGAAAGACTATAAGATATACGAACTAATTTAACTTTTCTCCGCTAGTTTAACAGCAGTAAATTTCCGGGGTTCTTTGTTGCAGTAGTTTTTATTATTTCAATGTAAATGATAAAAACCAGTTCTAAGCAGTTTCTTAAGTTTTTATAAATCTTCAATAATGGCTAAGCTACGGATAAATTTCTTCCGGTCTGGTTATTTCTTAGTTAACTTCTATTTGAATAAGAGGATTAGGTTATGTTTAATCAGGGAATATTTTAAGTTAAATTTTTATCATGGCTGACGTTACCCAGAAACAAAAAATGGCTCCCTTTCAGGGCAGAGTGTTAAATGCAAGACCCGATACAATTGATTTTAGAGATAAAATCTATACTGCCACTCTATTTGAAGTTCCCACCAAAATAGAACTGGCTGATTATAAACAAGTAGGAGTTCCTGTCTTGGATCAAGGTCAGGAAGGAGCTTGTACTGGTTTTGGTTTGGCAACCGTTATTCATTATTTGTTAAGAACGAGAAAAGTAATTCCGTGTACAGATATCGTTAGCTCGAGGATGCTTTATGAAATGGCTAAAAAGTACGATGAATGGGAGGGAGAGGATTATATTGGTTCCAGTGCCCGAGGAGCCATGAAAGGATGGCACAAGCACGGCGTATGTTTAGCAGAAAAATGGATTTACGATTCTGCTAAACCGGATAAGAATTTAACGGCCGAAAGAGCAGAGAATGCCGCCGGTTATCCTATTGGTTCTTATTACCGGGTAAATCATAAAGATTTGGTGGAAATGCATACCGCCTTAGCAGAAGTTAAAATTTTATATGCTACTGCCAGGGTGCACGATGGCTGGTTTCATTTAACTCCGAACGGGGAAATACCCTATAATGGTCAACAGATTGAAGGTGGCCATGCTTTTGCCATTGTGGCTTTCGATGATAATGGGTTTTGGATCCAAAACTCCTGGGGGGAAGAGTGGGGGAAAGACGGGTTTGCGCTTATAACTTATGATGATTGGTTAGCTAATGGCACCGATGTATGGGTTGCCCGGTTGGGAGTGCCCGTCTCGCTAAAAAGCTCTAATAGTATAGCCAAAACTTTTTCCGTTGCTGCTGCTACCCGCGATGGGCTTGCTTTTAAAGACCTAAGACCCCACGTTATTAGCTTAGGGAATGATGGTGAATTAAAAACTACCGGCACTTATGGTAATTACGAAAATGATGTGCAACGTATTTTTACAGAGTATATTCCAGCTATTACAGGTAATTGGAAGAAAAAGCGGATTTTGTTGTATGCCCACGGGGGGCTGGTATCGGAAGATAGTGTTTTACAAAGGTTAGCGGATTACCGGCAAACTCTCCTGGCAAATGAGATTTATCCCATATTCTTTGTCTGGAATTCTGATTTATGGTCTACTATTAAAAATTTACTGCAAGATGGTTTAAAGTTAAGGCAGCCGGAAGAACGAGTTAGTTCTATCTTTGATTTTATGCTGGACAGGATAGATGATGCATTAGAACCCTTATTAAGACTGCCCGGAAAAATTGCCTGGAATGAAATGAAAGAAAACGCAAAGGCAGCATCTTTAGAAAATAGAGGCGGAGCTTATATTACTTTACAACTATTGCAAAATTATATGATTGATAACCCAGAAGCAGGAATTCATTTGGTTGGCCATAGTGCCGGTACTATTTTTCTGGCTCCTGTTATTGATCTTTTATCAAAAAATTATCAACACGAAATTAAATCGTGTACGTTATGGGCGCCCGCTTGTACTATGAATGATTTGGAAATGTACTATTTGCCCGCGATTGAAAACGATAGAATTGGCAAGTTTGCGCTTTACACCCTTACTGATCAGGCAGAACAAGATGATAACTGCGTAAATATTTATAATAAATCTCTTTTGTATTTAGTTTCAAATTCATTTGAAACAGTAGTTCGCGGAACCAGTATTCTAGGAATGGCGAAATACGTAACTCAACACGATAAACTCCATAATCTAATTGAATCTAAGCAAATTGATTGGGTAAGATCTCCTAATACAAATCCTGTTCCTGATGCCTGTGAAGCCCGTCGCCATGGTGATTTTGACAATGATATTTCGTGCTTCCAATCCACTATTGCCCGTATTTTAAACGCTGATCCTAATTTATTAAGAGGTGATGCAGCTGTTGAAACTACAACTTCGCCAACAGATGGCGGAGAAGCTGGATTAAGAGCGGGGACAGTACCTGCAGGTGGTGAAAAATCACAAGACGTACCGTTAGGCCCTTCTCCTGTAGCTCCCCAAGTAAAAATGCGACCATCACAATTAGATCTAAAATACAAACGGGATCAACTAAATAGAGAGATCTTTTAAAGGGCTACATGTAATACTATTTATAGAACATTTAAAGGATTGTTAACTACAGGGCCACTTATCTTTCAATCTAATTCTTAGAATTGTAAAAGCCTGTAGAGAGATTATCTTCATCTTTTCTCTTACATTGAGGAATGTCCTCACCTGGTAGTTGGCTGCACATTTATGTACTGCTACACGTTATAAATAGTAAGTTCAAGTATTCTGGAATGTATGTCGGAGCGGGAAGGGGTGGCTAGTTGCAGCTACTGTAACCCTCCCGAAATTCGGACAGGTACTTGTTAGACTAAGTTAAATAAAAAACAATTTCTATTACTATAAATGTGGAGAGGTGGGAAACGCGGTAGCGTTTTCCACCTCTCCACATTTTACTCGTTTGAAATAGGCAGGTGTAACACCGCCTAAAGCTTCATGTGGCCGGTTGTAATTATAATCCTGCATCCATTCATCGGCTAAGCTTTGCACCTGGTTAATGTCTTTAAAAAGATAAGCATCCAGAATATTCTCCCGGAAAGTTCGGTTAAACCGTTCGATATAACCATTCTGCATGGGTTTTCCTGGCTGAATATACTGAATAGTGATGTCCTTGCTATTGCACTACTGCTTGAACTCTTGGCTGATAAACTCCGGACCATTATCTACCCGAATGCAGTTGGGCTTACCCTGCTCTTCAATCGTGCGTTCCAATATCTGCGTTACCCGGCTAGCAGGCATACTGTAAGCAGCCTCTACACTAAGTGCCTGCCGGTTGTAGTCGTCTATAATATTTAAGGTCCGGAACTTCCTTTTGTTCACTAATACATCACTCATGAAATCCATCGACCACATCTGGCCAGCCTGCTCCGGTACTGCCAACGGCACCTTTACCCGGGCCGGAACCCGCCGGCGGGCTTTTCTGCGCTGGTTCATGCCTAGCAGCAAATACACCCGGCGTACCCGTTTGTAATTCCAAAGCAAGCCTTGCTGGCGAATACGGCTGTAATACAAGTCCTGGCCTTCAGTGGGATAGCTTTCTGAAAGTTGCTGTAGTTTGCTGATGGTTTCAGAATCATCTTTCACCGGCTGATAATAATACATGGATGTGGGTAGCTTTACTAACCGGCAAGCCCTGCTAATACTTACCCCGTGGCTGGCCATTAGGTAAGCAACCATGTCTTTACGTTGGCAGGGCTTTAAAACTTTTTTGCCAAAACATCTTTGAGCATTTTGTTATCTAGAGCCAGGTCCGCATACATCGCTTTGAGTTTACGGTTTTCTTCTTCCAACTCCTTTAACCGTTTTAGCTCCTGATTATCCATGCCCGCATACTTCTTGCGCCAGTTATAAAACGTTGATTTATGGATACCCAACTCCCGGCAGATATCGGTTTGCTCGCGGCCACCCTCATATTCCTGAATGGCTTTTATAATTTGAGATTCACTAATAATTGACTTTTTCATATCGGCATTTTAAAGTTAGAAATTTTCCACTTTTAAACTGTCCGAGTTTTCGGGAGGGTTACAATACGAAACGCGTTGTTTTGGGGTGTACGCCGATATACCTATAAAAATAGCCCGGTAACTCTGTCAGGAAGCTATTGTGCTGCGCAGCGATACGGAAGCTTACAGCAAGTACTCGGCTGATGTTACCCAAGCCATTGCGGATAAAGCGCCGATCTAAGAAAAATTATGTATCGATGAATATTGTCTGGATGTGAGTGGTAGGGATCGTTTCCCCTGGTAATAAACAAGCGAACTTTGAAATTTAATTATCATAGAAATCAACTGATTTCTTTTGCTTTATCCATCAGCAAAATGATACTTAAAAGTGTTACAAGATAGGCCAAACCCCAATGGTTTAGGTACTTTATGCCGAGGTAAAGCCTGTATTGGCGCTAAAAGAGGACTTCCGCAACCATTGTCAATAGAGGCATTGACAATGGTTGCGGAAGTCCTCTAAAAAATGCTAGGCGTTGGTCCAAAAAACAGGCAACTTTTGCTGAATTTCAGCTCTGTATTTTTAAGTTTTTCCGTACTTAATGTAAAATAAAGAAATAAAGGGCTTGGTAAACTAGGTTTTTTACATTTAACTTGCCGCTAGATTTCTGCGCTTTATAAAGAATAAAGGTTACAAATTAGAAGATAAAGCTTTCGACTTAAATAAAATTTTACACATGAAAGCAGCTTTTTCTTTATAAGCTAATACTAGTGTATTTAAAAAAAATACTTCATTCAAGGTAGCTGTTTTGGCTACTTTTACTGCTGCTTGCTCCTGAGTTACAATTACGGCTTTCGGGAAAGAGCAATATTTAAACCACTCGGTAGCACCCTCCGGGGTCGTGCAGATTTCAAATTTAGTGTTACGATCTGTTCCATATTTCTGCTTTACGCAAGCAGTTATTTGATCAATAACAAGTAAGTCCGGCAGTACATAATTGGCCAGATGTACAATTTTAGTAGCGCCAGCGGCCAGTACTTGCGGACAAAATACGTGGGTTAAGCAACGTTGTAAATCAATGTTAGTGTAGTCTACCAGGCGCACATCATGTAAAAGTTGCGTAATCTGGTGTTGTTTTATAATCGCACTTACCTCATTGGCGCATGCCGCCAACTCGCTTGGGGTAGGAGCACCCGTCCAGCTTACTTGTACTAAAGATTGCTCCGCATTAAGGGTTACGGTAGCCTTTAAGGGGTTGTTGGAAACTAAGGAAGTAGTTGGCTCTGCGGTAGTATAAGTAGTGTTCATGCGATGATTATGTTTTAAAGAATTAGCTTAATTGTTTCGGTGTTTTAAACTTGTATTAGTAAATATGATGCCTGTATTTATCAAAGTTTCCCGGGTTAAGGGGTAACAGCAGAAAATGCAAGCGCTCTTTTTAAAGTACCAGATAAATATATAATAAACCATATTTAATTTAGGTGGTCGTTCTTCCATAAAAAACAAAGCATAGTTTTATTATTGATCTGCAAGTTCATAAGACAATCTACTTTAAATGGTAGCGTCGGAAATTGAGAAAACTAATTTATTCCATAAAGCAGTAATTTTTCTTAACCCTTAGGTGTAGCTATATAGATTAGGAGAGGAGTTGGTTTTTAGCGCTAGAGCTTTTTGGTTAAACTACAGTTAGATTAGTGCTTTTAGCCATTAAAATAAATGCATTTCAAGAGCAAGCCGTCACTATACTATTAAGTTTGGCGGCTTTCCGCACTTTTTACTTTAAATAGGGTTTTTCCGCTCGCGACAAGTAGGAATCTGTAAGGATAACCTTGCAAGATGTAACCGGGCGTTCGGTAGATACTCGCCAGATAAAAACAGATCGGCCCAAAAAATGTTAACGCCTGCTTTACCATTAACCCCGGACTTTATTTAGTAAAAGCTCAAAGAGGTGTAGGTAGATCCCAAATGAAATATATGTATTAAGTGATAACTGACTGAAGCAAGTATTATTCTACCTTTAACCGGAAACTTAAAATAAAATAACTGGCGCGGACCATAGTGTTTAGCTGGTTATTTTATTTTTTGAAAGCAAGAAGTACTATTTAAAAAAATCTTCTTTAAAGCTTACTCGTGCTGCTCCAAATTTAAAAAAAGTACTCGACTTAGTTATTTGACCATTTCTCAATCAGTAAATAAGTGACCCCATCGTATTCTTCGCAGCGGCAGGTATACCTACATAAATGCTGCAGGCGATCTTCAAAGTGTTCAATAACAAGATCCGGGATAGCTCTCTTTTTCATTTCCCTGGTGTCGCGTACTAAAATATAATCCTTCGTTTCGGCAATTTCTACTACCTGCTTTAAAAAAAGAGGCGAAGGCTCAATTAAGTACTCATATATTGCTTGTTTTGTTCTAGCCAACTCCATTCTCCGTCAATGCTTACTTCTGATTTAACTTTTCCGTATTTATAGCGGAATATTATTTATACTGATGCCGTAAATAATGGTTGGTACTAATTACTTTTAAATTCTGTTCGCTACTCACCAAGTCTTTTTTCCAACAGAGTTACTAAGCTTAAAAAATGAACGGACTTTTCTTCTATTATACTTAAACCATCGTAAGCTTCGTCTATTTTACCATTTTTGTACAATTCGGTAAGATGGTTAACAAAGGAGTTTATTTCTTTTTGCAGTCCATTTAACTCCTTCATTTCCGGCTCCTGGTTGTATTTAAGCAAACCGATGGAACTAAACCAGGTATCTACCGGACCGGACCGGGAAAAAAAGGGAGCATCGTAAGAACCACCATAAACCGCCGAACGGACCTTGGCTTTATATAATATATGCTTAATACGTAATTGTTGTAAATCTACCTGAGCAGCATTCATACTTTATTGGTTACTTCCATAACACCTTACCACTGGTTAACCCTTAGTAGCGTGCTTCTAACTGTTGCCGGAGTCTGACATTTTCACTTACTTCGTTCCCACAAACCAAAATGCCGGCAATTTGTTGCTTTTCATCGTAGATTGCCTGGTAAACAAAGGAAACGTAGATTTTTTCTAGCTCGCCGGTGGCTTGCCGATCTAATGCTATCGGTACCTCTTCCGCAGAAAAAGTTTTTCCTGTTTGGTATACCTTATCTAAAATCTGAATAAAGCCTTGCTCTACTACTTCGGGCATTACTTCCGCAACGGTTCTTCCTTTTATATTCTTGGCCGGTAACAGCTGCTGGTATTTATCGTTAATTAACTCAAACTGATGTTGGGGGCCTTTTAAAATACAGAAAAATGCGGGTGCTTCTATTATCAGTCGTTCCATGGTTTTCCGCTCGGCTTCGGCTTTATTAAAGGCCAGTTGTACCTGATCTGATAAAGCGGCCATTTGCTCATTGGCCTCTAATAATTCCTGCACCATTTGTTTGGTACCGTGTATATCGGTGCAACTGCCCACCCACATGCGTATAGCAGTATTTTCTTCTAAGCGCACCGGGGTAGTTTTATTCATGAACCACCGGTATTGGCCATGCTGGTTCCGGATACGAAGCTCCGCCTGAAATTCAGTGTTTTGTTTTACGGCTTCCCGGGCATTAGCTATTAACGGCGGTAAATCTTCGGGATGTACCAGGCTACGCCAGTCAAAATCTAAACGGTACACACTTCTTCTTCTGAAACTCCCGTGTAGTTAATGAGCCGTTTATTAACGTGATTTACTTTGCCGGTGTTATCGGTAGTAAAAATGATCTGCGGAATAGTATCGGTCAGAAATTTAAATTTTTTCTCGCTGATCAGGCGCGCTTGCCGGGCCAGTTCTCTTTCGGTAACATCCGTGGTTTTTTGAATAATGTATTCTATGTTTCCGGCATCATCCAGCACCGGAGTATGCGATGCTTCCCAGTAACTATCGTAAAAACCACCTCCGTCTGCTTCCGGTAGCGCAATTCTGTAGCTAACCAGTTCCATGTAATCTACTCTTTTTGTTTGCAGTACTTTCTCAAAAGATATTCTAACCGGGTTTTCTTCAAAAGTATAATTCGGATCGGGGTAAGCTTCCAAAAGAAAATGCAACCCAATAATTTCATCTCTGTGGCGCCGGGTTACCTGTAAATAAGCATTAGTAGCTTCCAGTATTTTATAATCAGGTGAAACGACAACCAGGTTTTCAGGACAATTTTGGAATAATTTAAGTGCATTCATTTACTACAATGATTTGATTTTGATAATTTGTTTACGGCAAGCATTATATTACGAGCAGGTAATATTTTAAGCTGGTAGCACGAGCAAAGAACTACGTTTAATTTTTAGGCGATGTTTTGCGGATAGGTACTGTTTCAATTCAGGTATACATAGCCGTCTTACCAACCATAAATAATAAGTCTTGTTTAAATTCTTATCGGTTGTACTCATCTTTTTAAAGATCTAAAACGGCTTACCGAAAGTTTCTGGCCTGTTTAAAGGAGAGTCCGCAAAATTACAGAGTAGCTGCCTTTTTGGAAAACATGAAAACAATAAGCGTAAAATTAAACGCTAAAAGCTAATAGAAGACCTCTATAAATTACGCTTATTAATTTTACTTACTTCCTAAATAATATTTAACTTTCCCGGGAGATAATAGTGCTACTTAGCATATTAGTGGCGTGTCACCAAAGCGGCGTTTCCTCACTTTTTAAAATGCTTGCCTGGAGCAAGCAAATCGCATTCAGATCAAATTAGTTGTACCACAAAATACCAGAGGTTAATGAGCAAGTTCTTTCTTTTAGTTATGGCCTTTTTATTTACCAGCAGCAGTGTAAACTGGTTTACGCATAATGCAGAAAAAGTAAAATCAGTAAACAGGATCAATAAAGCCGATACTCGTATTTATACCAACAACCGGGCTCCTCTTCGCGCTAATCCTT
>Ga0181466_1000638_pt1 | contig 12193 bp, 10 predicted proteins | sample InSIn4gowninarea_FD_119078 | JGI IMG/M metagenome (GOLD analysis project Ga0181466, IMG submission 119078) | Clean room microbial communities from NASA Spacecraft Assembly Facility at Jet Propulsion Laboratory, Pasadena, California, USA -... ... | reverse complement strand
TTTTAATAACATCAAGAATTTCATTGTTAAAACGTGGAATTTTATTAAATCACGAGTAGTGTCAGTCGTACGATCTATGGTTAAAATCGTCCAAAGTATATTCAAAGGGCTTTCTAACTATACACGTAAAATATTCAATTCTATTAAAAATTTCTTAGTGAAAACATGGAATTATATTAAAAGCAAAATCGTTTCCGTTGTACGTTCTATGGTTAAAATCGTGCAGGGCATATTTAGAGGCTTCTCAAATTACACAAGAAAAATCTTTAATTCTATTAAGAATTTCTTAGTGAAAACGTGGAATTACATCAAGAATAAAGTTACATCTATTGTTCGCGCGTTGTATAAAGCATTACGTTCTATATTCAATACATTGTCACGTATTACACGTTCTATATTTAACAACCTCAAGAATTTCTTAATTAAATTATGGACGGTAATCAAAAATAAAGTCGTATCACTTGCGCGTAATATGTGGAATGGCGTTAGACGTATATTCGATACATTCTCAAGAGTATCGCGCAGTATCTTTAGCAAGTTGAAGAATAGCATTACAGGCACATGGCGCAGCTTGAAAAATACAATGATTAATTTTACACGTGATATGTGGAACGGCGTTCGTCGTGTGTTCTCAAATATGACAAACGGTATTAAAAACTTCGTTGGTCGTATCAAATCTCATATGAATGGCATGGTACGTGGCGTTAAAGAAGGTTTAAATAAATTAATCAAAGGCGTAAACTGGGTAGGCGACAAGCTAGGCATGGGAAAACAAATGATTAAACCTATTGCACTTTCTACCGGTACAGCAAACGCACGTGATTATGTAACTAATGGAAAAATTAATCGTGATACTATGGCCGTAGTAGGCGATAAAGGACGCGGAAACGGTGCAGGTGGTTTCAGACACGAAACAATCACATACCCTAACGGTAAACAAGTTATCACACCAGATACAGATACGTTAGCTTACTTACCTAAAGGCTCAACAGTACACAGTGGCGCACAAACTAAAGAAGCGTTCAGTGAAGGAACATTGCCTAAATTCAGTATAGGTAGTGCCATAAAAGGCGCAATTAACAAAGGTAAAGAAGCTATCACAGGTACAGCAGCGAAAGCAGGCTCAAAAGCAATAACAACAGGATCAAAAGTTAAAAAATCAGCAGCCAAAGTTGGCGCCGAAGCAATCGAAAAAGGAAGTATGGCCGTTGACGCAGCAAAAGATGTAGCGGGTACTGTTATAAAAGGTATTGGGGACGTATTCGACTATATAGAACACCCGGGCAAATTAGTAAATAAAATTGTCAAAAAAGTTGGTTTTAACTTTGATTTCTTAAAAGGTGCAGAAATTCCGTTTAAAGTTATGAAAGGCGCTAGTAAAAAATTAATTGATGCAGCTACTAGCAAAGTTAAGGAATGGCTAGACGAAGCCGGTGGAGGAGACGGCGACGGAAGTTATATCAAATACTTAAATAACATCACGACACCATATAGTCCTAATGGTCCGCCACGCGGCTATCCATTTAATTGGGCGCACCCGGGAATTGACTTACCATATAACCACGAGCCAGTTCATTCAACATTAAATGGTATTGCTTATCGTAAATACATGCCGGGCGGTTTTGGTAACTACGTTCTTGTTAAATCAGGCGCGTTAGAAGCCTTTTACGGACACTTAAGAAGTTTTATTATCAAAGACGGTCAACATGTTAAACCGGGCGACAAATTAGCGATTTCCGGAGGCGATTTAAGTGATCCGGGACATGGTGCTTCAACAGGTCATCACTTGCATTATGAAATGCACAAAAACGGAAAGCCAATTGATCCTATTAAGTGGCTAAAAACACATAATGGTAGCAAAGGAAGTAAAGGCGGTATAACTAAAGCAGCTAGTGCATGGCGCGGCGATATCATAAGAGCAGCAAGAAAAATGAAAGTACACCCTACTAATGCACAAATCAACGGTATTATTGCACAAATTCAACGTGAAAGTGGCGGTAATAGTGGTATAGTGCAGGGTAATATTGGGGATATAAACAACTTGAGAGGTACGCCGGCACGAGGTTTACTACAATACGTGCCTAGTACGTTTGCTAGTTATGCAGTAGCAGGCCATAAAAACATCAACAGCGGTTACGATCAATTACTAGCTTTCTTCAACAACTCAAATTGGGCTAACGATATTCAGTATGGCCGAAGCGGTTGGGGGCCAAGAGGTCACAGACGTTATGAACGTGGCGGTATCGTAAACTTCGAACAATTAGCTTGGATCGCAGAGGGCGGTTTCAGTGAAAGTATTATCAGTCATGATCCTAAATACCGCGCACGTTCTAAAGCAATACATGACCGAACAGGCGAAATGCTAGGTTTCAATGAAGATACAGAAATCTTACGCAACTTAGAACGCTTATTGATGTTACAAAATAAACATGCACAAGCAATCGAAGGTCATACAAAACGCACAGCGGAAAAAGACACAGATATTTACATGGACGGACGCAAAGTTGGTAAACAAATTGCGCCTCATGTTGATACTGAAATTAAACAAAACGCGCAAAGAAAAGCACGTTTTAATTAGGAGGTTAAGAAATGAGTAAATTTTCATTCGACGGTAAGAAAAAGCCATACGCAAGTTACACCGATTATAAGTCGGCGTGGGGCTTAAATAGAGAATTAGATATAACAGATGTGAAAGGGCGCCCGGGCGGCGTTCTTTCATCTATTAATGTTAAACCTAGAGAAATTGAAGTCGAGGCTTTTATAGATGTTGAGGGACTAGACATGACATTGAATGAAGCAGCAGACGATATGATTGCATGGCTTACGACTGACGAGCCTAAACCTTTAATATTTGATAGAGAGCCAGACAAAATTTATTACGCTATTTTGAGTGCTGAAATTGATAAAGATTATTTTGTTTTATTTAGTCGCGCTACGATAAAATTTACTTGTGTTGATCCTTACAAGTACGCGGCAGAAGGAAGTAAAAACACAGCAATTCAAGATCAAGTAAGCGTTGTTAGTACAGGGACAGCCGATAGTCCTATCGTTGTACAAGCAACCGCTTTAAAAGACGCGAGTTATTTTATGATAACTAAAAATGATGAAGATTATTTTATGATTGGCGACGATAATTTGGATAAGCAAGTTAAAGATTACACACCAGTCGTATTTAATGATGAAATGAGATCGTTTTTTAATTGGACTAAAGTTACAAGTAGCAACATAAACGATAATGTCACAGGCGGCACAGTGGGCGGTGGAATGGTATTCAGTTCATCTAAAGACGCTTTTATTATTGATGAAAAAACAATCACAGGGACAAGCGGTTGGAATGGATCAATGTATAAACATTCATTCGGAAAAACGGTACAAGATTTTAGTTCGACAATTAAAATACACGTCAATCAAAAGAAAAAAGGCTCAACACATGCAGTGCAATATCTATATGACACAGATAATCGTGTTATTGCTTCAATCGGTTATAGCAACCCTAGAGCAACGCAAAGTATCGGCACAATTTATATAACGTTATTCGATCAAAATGGTGTACAAAAAACAATATACAGTCGTACAAACACACCAAGATTTTATAATTGGGATCATATTATTATTTATATGCGATTAAAACGTATTGGGGAAAAATTCTATATTAAGACATGGAAATATGATGAGGTAGAATACCCTAAACGTATCATACCGGTAGACGTTCACGAGGGGGAATTTAACGACGCCGGTAAGTTTTATCAACGTCCTATATCTTCATGTAGTATTTATATTGCTAAAAATGGAAGTAACTATCACATGCCAACAACTATTTTAGGTAGTTACAATCATGAAATATTACCTAAACCGCCTAATGCTAGAGATTTAATCATTAAAAAAGGCGATTTGATTAATATTAATATGGTGGATAGAAAAGTAACAATTAACGAGGAGCCAGTGCTTAATTTAAAAGAGTTTGGCAGTAACTATTTCAATATTAATAAAGGTATCAACGAGTGTATAATATACCCAGAGAATACATACGACACGACGGTATATTGGCAAGATAGATATTTATAAAAGAGGTGCTACTATGAAAAAAGTAGGAATACACGTATTAGATTATAACGGGAAAATTATAGACTTTATTAGTCAAGATGACGGTGCTATTTTAGCTGCAGAAATGAATGTGAATGAAGATGATAAAACAAACACGTTTGATTTTACTATTAAAAATGAACGTTCAGAAAATTTAAGAAAAAGAAATAAAATCATTGTACAAGATCAAAACGGCGTATTCCATGAATACGTCATTGTCATTGTTGATGATACGTTTGAAAAAGAAACGACGATTAAATGTAATGCTTCATATTTAGAAGATTTAAAAACAGCTAAACCTATTCCACCCGGTAAATTAGAAGCTAACACAACAACGCAAGCATTACTAACTACATTGGCTGACACTGGTTGGGAAGTATCGGACGAAACAGAATATGGCGGTAATCGTTCTACTTCGTGGACGGCTTACACAACGCCTTATGATTTAATTAATATGCTATGTACTACGTACGATATGGTAGCCGATTTCTATATTGAATTAGGAAGTCATGAAGTAGAGCATAGATACGTTAAATTAAGCAAGCCTAACAATGCGTTTAAAGGTAAAGAGATCGAAAAAGGCGTAGACTTAATGAACATGACACGTACCATAGATATGTCAGAGGTTGTTACCGCTTTAATTGCATTAAGTCCGGAGGCGGAGGACGGAAGCCGTACTACAACAGTTATAAAAGATGATGACGCGCAAGCACAATTCGGTTTACCGGGACGTTATATTTGGGACGTTTACGAGCCGGAAAGTAACGACGAAAGCATGACACTTAAACGTCTTACAACTTTAGCAAAAACAGAAATGAACAAACGTAATAATGCGTCAGTTAGTTATGAAGTATCAAGCGTAGATATTAGCAAGTTTTATAATGATGTAGCGATTAATATACGCGATATAGTTCGAGTTAAAGATCGCGATTTCAACCCGCCTTTATATATTGAAACAGAGGTTGTCGGCGTTGTATATGATTGGCTTGATGATGTAAGCGATTATAAATTTGGCACAGTCAAAGAGTATAAAGAATATGAATTACGCGAATTTTTCTATAAAAAATTAGACGAAATTACTAAAAAAGTAAATGACAAAAATAGCAATGTTGATACGATTGTTACTGATATGCTTAATAGCACATTAGAATATTACGAACGCAAAATATTTAAAGGCTACGAGCCACCGTCAAACCCTAAAGATGATACGTTATGGTACGATACGACAAACCCTAATGTCGCAGTATTAAGACGTTATCATAACGGCGAGTGGATCAATGAAACAGTTAGTAACGTCAAACAAATTGGCGGAGTGACTAGAGAACAGGCGTTATATAGTGAGTTGAAAAATTCATTTATTAATCTAGGTATTCAACATAGTAAGTTAGACAATGAAGTTAGTACGTTATTATCTAGCGAGTATCTAGTTGATGAGAGTATTAAAAATGATTTAACACAAAGTCTATATGAATTAAGTAATACTTATTCATATATTAACAGTAACTTAAATTCAATCAACGAAGAAACGGCCACGATTGGCTTTTTAATTGATACGCAACAGTTATTCATGACGTATAGACAACAATTACATGAATTAAATAGAGCAATTAAAACAGCACAATATGCAATAGATCAACGTCTTAAATTGTTGCAGTCACAATATACTGACGAAAAATTCAATGAGGCTATGACTAACATTGCGAATACATTGCCTAACGGACAGTGGGACGCAAATAAACAAGTATTATTGGCCGATATTCCTAATAAAGATGATGTCGAAAATCTTAAAAATACATTACAAAATTATACAGACGGTCAAATAAACAATTTAAGCAGTGTTTTAGGCAAAGAAATTGATAGTAAGATAAATACTACTAAAAGTGAAATAAGCGCGAAAATTAGTAGCGTAGAAAGAAAAATAGACGGCGTTAAAGTTGGTGGAAGAAACTTATTATTAGGAACGCTTAATTACGATTACGGTTTTGAAAGTAAATTAGATAGTCGTTTAGAAAAGATAGGCAATAGAGTTTGGGTAAAAGTTTATAACGATTGGCTAGTTCGACAAACAATACACACAATACCTAACGAAACTTACACAATTTCATTCAAAGTTAAACCTATTGCAGATAACACCGAAAATAGCATTTATACACCAGTAAAAGAAATTGATGATAACAATAATGAAAAATATATTTCTTATCAATCTTTTAACTTTGATAAGGAAGAAATATTTTCTTTTAAAGTAAATACTACTACTAAAAAAATACGCGTTTCATTTTTAGTTATGAATAGCACATACCCTAGCTTTTATATAACAGATATGAAAGTAGAAAAAGGTAGTGTTGCTACTGATTGGACGCCAGCGCCAGAAGATTTGCAAAGACAAACAAATCAAGCGAAAACAGAGGCAGAAGTAGCAGCTAAAGCCTATGCAGACGCACAAGATGAGTTAAAACAGACAGAAATACAAGCATACGCTAACGGTATCGTGTCAGATGAAGAAAAACGAGCAATAGCTGACGCGATTGCAAAACGTGATGAAGCTAAAGCATACGCAGAACAAAAAGCGCAAGAGGCGCAAGAGGCAGCAAATCAAAATACATCTAATCAATTAAAACCAATAACAACACGCGTAACAACTAACGAGGCAAACATAACAGAATTAGATAATCAAATTAGTTTAATGGCTAAAAGTGATGATGTAGCGCAAAAATTAAGAAATGTTGACGAACGACTTACACCTTTAGAAACAACAGTCAAAAGTAATAAAGCAACGCTTGATATTTTACCTACACAAATTGAAAGTAAAGTATCTAAAGAAGATTACACTTTAGATAAAAACGAAATAGTTCAAAGATTAGATAACGCGGATAGCCAAAGAAAACAACTTTCAAACGAAATTACTGATAAAGTAACAATAACTAAATTTGAGAGTGGTTTATCAGAAGTTAAAAATTATACTGATAATGAAATTAATAGCCTAGATATTGGAAGCGAAAACTTACTTTTAGATAGTGAAAGAAGAAGTGATTTTTCAAACTACACTTATTCTTTTATACGTTTATATTTATCAAAGCCTTTAGAGATCGGTAAACGATACACTTTTGCTTGTAACTTTATAACTACTGATGAAAGGCAAAGTGGTCAAACTAGCGTTTATCCATCCTTTCCTAATGGAACAAGAGATACAGTGAATATTAAAGACGGTAAAATCACTTATACATTTATAGCGCAAGCTGAAAGCACACAATTTTTAATTTATAAAGATGTAGTTGGACAATCTAGCGTCGGTTTAAACGTAACAATCGAAAAAGCTATCCTAGTTGAAGGCGATAAAGTTACAGGTTGGGCGCCGGCTAACGAAGATGTAAAAAGACAAATTCAACAATCACAACAAGAAGCAGAAAAAGCAGCTAAAGCGTACGCTGACGCACAAGACAACTTGAAAGAAACAAAAATCAAAGCATACGCAGACGGTATCGTTAGTGAAGAAGAACAACGAGCAATACAGGACGCTGAAGGTAAGCTACAAGAAGCAAAATCACACGCAGAAGAAACGTCAAGTGCAGCACAAACAGCAGCCGAAGAATACGCAGTTATTAAAGCAAACGACGCCGAAACAAATGCAAAAAACGACGCAACAACAAAAGCGAATAAAGCGGAAGCAAACGCTAAAGCATACACAGACGCTTATAAACAAAATAATGATGTTGCTATGACAAAATTAGAAACGTCCGTTTCTCAACTTGACGGGAAAGTGTCAATTAAAGTTGACGAACAAAAGTTTAATGCAAGTCAAAAAACATTATCAAAAGTTTTAACAGAAATTGCAGCAACAACAAGCGGTATTTATTTATCTTATGACAATAACGGTACTATACAGGGCGTTACAGTAGATAATGGAGGCGTAAAATTACGTGGCGATAAAGTAGATATAACAGTAAATGACGCATTTAGAGTTATGTCTAATCGTGTTAGCAATGTTCAAAATGATGTCAGTAACAAAGTAAATAAAGACGATATTATAAACCGTTTAAATTTAAGTCCAGAGGGCTTAGATATTAACGTTAATAATATTGGTATTCGTGGCGGAGATAGTGTTGATTATTTAGATATTCGCAATAATTCAATATTATCCTATGGAGTTTTCACTAGAACTTGGGCTAACGAAACAGATACAGCCAATTTACGATTAGGTATTCAGGGCGGTACTGTTAAAATACAAAATAGAACAACTGGCTATAACTTATATTTAACTGAAAAAGGTTTATCAACAATGCTTGCAGGTGCAGGCGACGAAACAGCCGGTACATTAGAATTTCATTCAACAAAATATAATGATACTTCTCGTGGTGTACGATTACATTCTACTTATGGTGCAGTAGCATTAGAAAGTGATTACAGTCGTATTATTTTAAATGCAAACTTAACTGTAAATATCGAAAGTAACTATGGTATTTACTTCAGACCTTTTCGCGACAATCGAACAGGAAACAACGAGTTTGCTATGTATGTAAAACAAAATGATAGTGGCGCGCTCACAGACGGTGTTATTAAATATGGTAACGTTTCAAGTGAAACATCAGAATATGGCTCAGGCTTGAGGTTTAGTAAAAGTTCAGTAAAAAGTACAATCTATGCTACTAACAAAGACGGGGATATAGGCACAGGAGATTTCTACGGCGATAAGATTTTTGGCGACTTAACAGCCAAAGGAACTAACGTTTATGTATTAGTAGATAATGAGTTACGTATAACCGATAAAAAAGGTTACAACAATGGTAATGTGAATTATAAAGATTTACGTGCAAATTCTATCAATACTACTCATAGTTACGCGTTCGCCAATCATAGTGGCTCAGATGTTTACTTCGGCGTGGGCTATCATGAGTTAAGAATTACAGCTAACAACTTTTGGAATGGTGGCAACCCAGCCTATCAAAATATACGTTTTGGTAAATGGTACGCCATGTCATCTGAAAAATTTAAATACGATATTAAGGAATGGAATTACAGTGTATTAGACGCATACAGAAATGATCTTAAATTGTATTCATATAAATACAAATCAGAAAAAGATAGTAAGTACATTCGCAATCATCATGGTGTCATTATTGAACGTGAGTTACCTATTGAGTGGCGACATGGCGACGGCTTTGACGGTAACGAAGTTATGTTTTGGAACGCAAAAGCCATTCAAGAAATAATAAGTGAACAAGATAAACTTAAAAAAGAGAATGAAGATATTAAAAACAAATACAAAAATCTTGAAAAAGAAGTCGAAGAATTGAAATCATTAATTAAAAAGGATAAAAAATAACATACTCTCATATAAACTACTTCAAACTTGTTATATAATATACGTATCAAGTTTAGGAGGGATAAAATGAACGAAGAAAAAAATAAACAAAATACGAAAGAGAGCAATCAACAAAATAAACAGGAATTAAAAGCTGATCCAGAAATCGTTAATCAATTTTTATCTAATGAAATCACACGATTAAATCAAGAAAAGGCTTATTTGCAAGCAATTATTCAACAATTAACAACAAAAAATCAAAGTGCCAAGAGTGAGTAACTTTTGGCACAATTAATATAAAAGGAGGCCTATAACATGGCAGGCGAAATTGTAAAAGATAAACACAATTATTTTCTAGTACAAGTAGACGATAAAGGTGTAGAACGAGGCATTAAAATTCAGTATAACGGGCAACCGTCAGAAGTATTAGACGCAAACTTTGCTACTGAATTTGAAGATATTGAAAGAGCAAAAAAAATAGCGCAACAGTATAACATGCTTAACGCTATGCAATTTGACTTCGGTATTGTAGATAGAAAAGTTACAATTTACGTTGTAGAACGCAATACGTCACTTAGCTTTATCGACAAACCTCAAAATGTAGACGAAACATCAGAAGAAGTAACTGAATAGCATAGGAGGTTAGACTTTGGATAACGAAACTTTGCTATTTTTTCAAACAGACGAATTTAGGGCGTTTTTCTATTCCGGCGATCTATTGTTGATGAAATTCTTAATTTTATTAATGTTGACGGATATATTAACAGGCATTGCAAAAGCAATCAAAAATAAACGTTTATGGTCGCGCAAAGGTTTATTCGGTTATGGCCGAAAAATGCTTATCTTTTTAATCATTATATTATCGAATGTTATAGATCAAGTAATGAATATGGACGGATATATTCTTAAAATGACAATGATTTTCTACATATGTAATGAAGGTTTATCTATATTAGAGAATTGCGCAGCTTTAAATGCACCTATACCGTCTTTTTTAACTGAAAGATTGGCCGTAATTAAAAGACAAGAGGATAATCGTCCTAGTATCACAACAGAAATCAAAGAAGAAATGACTACGAAATATAGCAAAGAATTGAACGACGACGAAACATCAGAAATAAACATTAAAGTTAAAAAGTAGACGGTAATTATTATCGTCTACATATTTTTTGGAGGTGTATTGATGTATAAAAATGTTCTGAATTTAGAAGGCAGCAGCGACGGAAATAGAATTAAACAGGGCGATTTATCAATAATGCGATATGTTCTAACCGACGCTGATAATGACGATTTACATTTAGAAGATAAACCCGCAAAAGTATATTTATCAAATTCGGAAGGCTTTAAGTACACATATGACACAGTAGTAAAAAAACAAGAGGATAAATACGTATGTGATGTTATTATCAACAAAATTATTCCGTCCAGTACGTACACACTAGAAATTTGGGTAGATAACACATACTGTTTTCCTAGTGACAACAAAGCAAAAGTAAGAGTAGAAACAAGCGTTTTGGGTAATGCGATTACAGAAGTTTATGATAATAATTTATGGAAGGAAATTACTGAATACGCAGTAAAAAATGGTTACTTAAAAAGTGAGGAAACCGACGCAACAAAATTTGAAATTGGCGACACAGAGCCAACAGACAAAACAAAAATTTGGATAGACACAGGAGTGGATAAATAATGGACGCAATTCCTAAAATTTATGATAAACAAAATGAACAATGGGTAGAATTAATGGCTAAACCAATTGCAAAAGAAGTAGTACGAATTATGAAAGAAGATTTCATGCGTAATAAAGAAGATATTAAATTATCAGAAATCACTTATGGCAATGAGGACGAATTTAGATATTTTATTGCTTATCAATTCCCCAATAATTACATAAATAAGCTAATACGCGTGCCATATTATCTAACGACTTACGTGAACGTTGAATGTTGCCCGGAAAATAACTTCCCTCTACACCAAAGGCAACGTCGTTAGCGTCAGCATTGTACCATTGGTTATCAGTAGGCGTGTTATATAATACATGCCATGCTTTCTCTGTTACTGGAATACATACAATGCACTCTTTATCATCAACGAATATATGAGCGCTCGCAACAATCGACCAATCAATCATATACGTATTTCTATAATAATTTACATTCGTTTGTGCTGTCGTATTAGGGTTTCCAGTATCATGTGCTACTGCAAATAAAGGTTTTTTGCTTGTTAAGGGTTGCCCGCTTCTACGTGTCCCAATCGGCAAGAAATCATACTTAACTGGGACGCCATTCCATTTTTCTGTCATTATCCACGACCTCCACCAATTTTATTATTTTTATCTTTTGTTGATCCTGTGCGTGTTCTAACTGTTTCCCAAATACCTGTCGCCATTAGTCCACTAATTAAACCGGCAAGCAATCGACCTCCGATTGATAATTCTGTTACAATTTCCGGAATAAATGATGTGATACCACCTAAAACAATTCCAATACCAATAGCGATTAAAGGTACAATATTTTTAGGTACACCTAATTGTTTCACTAATTGAGTTAATGCGATTGTAATAACTGAAATAACTGTCGCAAACGCGATAATACTTTCCATTTCTTTTTTCACTCCTCTTTTAAAATAAGCCGGCCTAAAAAGGCCAACTTGTAATGTTATTCTTCAATGTATTTGTATTGTTTATCTTCAATAGCATTATCATTAAATGTATATGAGATAGTAAAATTACCTGACTTATTGTTTTTTATGCTATATGAAGTTGTTTTCATTAAATCTTGTGGAAGTTCGTTACTTCTCGTTGTAACTTCA
>Ga0181466_1000683_pt2 | contig 12209 bp, 9 predicted proteins | sample InSIn4gowninarea_FD_119078 | JGI IMG/M metagenome (GOLD analysis project Ga0181466, IMG submission 119078) | Clean room microbial communities from NASA Spacecraft Assembly Facility at Jet Propulsion Laboratory, Pasadena, California, USA -... ... | reverse complement strand
CAAAGATGCAGATGGAAGCTCATTACCCTTTTTACTGCCCGGCTGTATAGATCGTCATGTACCTTTTGAAAGCAGTATGCTGGTACCGCAACAATTTGCTCGTATAGCAGTAGTTCATGGCACAGTAGCAACCGTTAGCGACCCGCACGAGATAGCCAATGTATGCGGTATGGCCGGTGTAAACTACATGATTGAAGATGGTAGTAAGGTACCATTCAAGTTTTACTTTGGAGCACCAAGTTGTGTGCCTGCTACCCAATTTGAAACAGCAGGTGCTGCACTTGATAGTGAGGCTGTAAAGCAACTTTTGCGGCAAGAGGAGATAAAGTATTTAAGCGAGATGATGAACTTCCCTGGGGTGCTGCATAAGGATGAAGAAGTGATGAAGAAGATAGTGGCTGCCAAAGAGCTCAACAAGCCGGTAGATGGGCATGCGCCCGGCTTGCGCGGAGATATGGCGAAGCAATATATTGAAGCAGGAATAAGTACCGACCACGAATGTTTCACTGCTGAAGAGGCACTGGATAAGCTGCAATATGGTATGAAGATTATCATTCGCGAAGGTAGCGCCGCACGCAACTTTGAAGCATTGGCTCCTTTACTGCATGAGCATTACAGCAATATGATGTTCTGCAGTGATGACAAGCATCCTGATAGTCTGGTACAGGGACATATCAACACACTTTGTGCAAGAGCAGTTGCAAAGGGAATTGATGTGTTTAAAGTACTACAGGCAGCTTGTATCAATCCTGCTTTGCATTATAAATTAGATCTTGGCTTACTGGGCGAAGGCGATAAAGCAGACTTTATTCTAATAAAAGACCTGCAACATTTTGAAGTAATAGCAACTTATATCAACGGGCAAAAGGTAGCTGAAGAGGGTAAGAGTCTAATTAGTACAACTCCATCGGATATTATCAACCAGTTCAATTGTACGCCTATTGATATAGCTGCCTTAAAGGTCTCATCTTTTAGCTTTTTGAACAAGGAGGGATTGATACCTGTAATAGAAGCACTGGATGGCGAACTGATAACGAATAAGCTTTGGCTTCAGTCCAGGATAGAGAACAATGTGCTTGTAAGCGATACTACAAACGATATTCTAAAAATGGTGGTTGTAAACCGCTATTCAGACGCTCCTCCCGCTATTTGTTTTATAAAGAACTTTGGCTTTAAAAAGGGAGCTATTGCATCTTCTGTTGCACACGACAGCCACAACATTATTGCTGTTGGTGTAAGTGATGAAGACCTTACAAAAGCTATCAATCTGGTTATTACACATAAAGGAGGCATAAGCTGTGTAGCGGTTGATGAGGGGATTGCATTGCCATTACCTGTTGCCGGACTAATGAGCACTGACGATGGCTATGCAGTAGCTGATAGCTATACAAAGATTACCGTTATGGCAAAACAACTCGGCAGTACCCTGCAGGCACCCTTTATGACACTAAGCTTTATGGCATTACTCGTTATTCCTCATCTAAAGCTTAGTGATAAAGGATTATTTGACGGCGATAGCTTTTCTTTTATTTAAAGAAGTAACGCCGCTGTTTAAACTACCGGGTATAATCGGGTATAATAATGTACGGCATAACTATTTATCTGCTTGTTACATCTTCAAACCTATCTGGTACACAATGGAAGAGAAAGGCTGTAAGTTATGATGCTCTATGCAGCGTTACCTTTAATATGCACCAGAGGGAAAAACAATTGCAAACAGCACTTTGTATTAACAGTTGCTTATACATAGCTTTTCTTAAAAATTGCTGTTCCACTTTATATAAGCTGCACTATACCAACAGGTTACTGAACTAGTTCCACCTTATAGCTGGCACATCTCCTATGGCATGCCTTGCTGGTATGCTAATTGTACTTTATGGTATAAAATAGGGTATGGGAAAAGATCAGAATGGAGCATTTCATCCAGGTAAAGGAAAACCATCGGGGGCCAATAAAGAGGAAGGCTTAGGCTTTACATCCACACCGCCTGAGAAGCTGGAGGAGTACCTGGATATAACGGATAAGTACACCACGGGCGAGGATGAACTGGCGGAAGGTGTACCGCTCAGGCATCCTAACCGCAACACCAGCAAGGGTGAGGAAACAAAGACAGGTTATAATGCCAATCAGTAATGTATGAGCATACATTGAGCTTGTTAGTTCTACATCCTGAATCTGGCATTATTATTTACAGGAAATTAGTATCAGCATTAATACAGGCATGCACAGTGCCATTTGAAGTTAACCTGGAAAAACATATACTACAACAATATGCTTGCGGCTGGAGCATGCTAATTTATTTAATAAACCTAAAAGGAATACTATGTCAAAGCAATCAATGGGAAAAGATGAGAACGGTACATTTCATCCGGGCAAAGGAAAACCATCTGGAGTAAATAAAGAAGAAGGCCTCGGGTTTGTATCAACACCACCCGAAAAGCTTGATGAATACCTGGAAATGACCGAGAAGTACACAGTTGGAGAGGATGAACTAGACCCCTCGGTAAGGGTGAGACATCCAAACCGTAACACATCAAAAAATGAGAACAACTTTAAAGGAAAGGAGAATAAGGATGAGAGTAATAAAAGCTTAAATCAAACATTTACTGAGGAGCGCACTAACGTTGTCCCGGAAGAACTGCCAGGCATATTGACAAAAGAGATATTTTCAGAACTGGCAAATTATAAGGCAGACTGTGCTATTTCTATTTTTCTTGGGGCTCATGCTTCCGGCGTGGAAGTAAATGAACATGTTGACCCCGTTAACTTCAAAAACCAACTACAGGAAGTAAGCCGCAGGCTGGGTGAGAAGGGAAAAGATCAGGGCTATATAGAAAGCCTGTTAAAACCTGGCTTTGACCTAATACGTAATTTTGATTTCTGGACCAATATGACTCCCGGGCTGGCAGTGTTTATTGCGGAAGGCTTTTTCAAGTACATCAAAATGCCGGTAGCACCTCCAGAGCAACTGATAAACATGGAGCCTACGTTTTTTGTAACGCCGCTTATATCTATCATGACCTGCAAGGAATATTTTTACCTGCTGGTTATAAGTAAACAATGCGCCAAACTGTTTAAGGCAGACGCCTGGGGTATGCAAAAAGTAGACGTAGAATTACCCCAAAGCATTGAAGAGGTAAAAAGGATCTCAGGCTTGGATGCTACTACCTTCAGGTCAGGCAGCTCAGGGACAAGAGGCCCGCGTTATTCGCAGGAAGGGGTTTATCATGGAACAGGAGGCGGCAACCCTGAACCGAAGGATAACATGCTGGTATATTTTGAGGCGGTGGATGATAAGCTGTGGGATGAGGTATTGCATAATGAAAACGCGCCATTATTACTAGCTGGCGTAGAATACGAAATACCTATCTACCGCCAGGCTTGTGACTACCACAATGTGTGGCCGGATGCGCTTACCGGCAACCGCGAACGCCAGGAAACACATGAGCTATATAAAGAGGCAAAAGAGTGCATGAAGCCTTACTTTGAACAAAAGAAGATGAAGGCTTTGGATATGTACATGAATAACTCGGCAAACAGTAAAACTACATCTATTGTAGAAGATATTGTACCTGCGGCTTATTATTCCCAGATATCACACCTCTTTGTTGCCAAAGGCGAGCATATGTGGGGCACTTTTGACGAAATGAATAATAAGCTGGAATTGCATGACTCGTCCGATGGTGATGGTGAACACCTGATAGACAATACTGTAGTAAAAACGCTGGCAAATGGTGGCGAGGTATACCTCCTGGATAAAAATGAAATGCCAGCAGACGCACCTATGGCAGCAATTTTGAGGTATTAATTGTATTGTTTAAGGAACTTGTGTTTGAAATTGAGGAGTAAGGGATAAAGTGAATATGGAATAGTGCGTTTGGCAAATGCAGCGTTTTTATACGCTGCATTTTTGTTTGTTGAAAATGCTGGCGGTTAAACTCTTCCGCCTAAACCAACATTAGCAACTGATGTTTTTAATCTTTAAGGATCAATTTGTATATCGTATTTATCCAACAGCCCTGCAATACCTATTAATGAAAACCTGGCTTGTTTGATACGGTTCAATTCTGGGTCTATGGAATAATTGATAGAAGTCCGGAAGTCAGCTTTCTCAATAATGGTACTTTCAAACTTTGCATTATGCAGGTCGCAAGCGTTAAATATAGAAGCAGTCAAATCGCATTCTGTAAAATCAACTTCCTGTAACTGTGTATTTTTGAAAACTGTCTTTTTCATTTTCCTTTTAAAGAAAGAAGAATGATTGAGCGTACAGTTATCAAAACTAACTGCAAGACCATATTCGTTGCAATTGTGAAACTGAAGTCCCAGCATTTTACAACCTATAAATTTAGTATCCCGGAATACTGTACCCACAAGTTTTACTAAGCTCAAATTGCAGTTAACAAATTCGCAGTCTATGAAGTTGGTGTGAGAGAAATCTGCGTTAGAAAGGTCACAGTTAATGAACTTGCAGTTTTCGTATTCCCCTTTGGGAAAGGGTGTTTCGGTAAAGTCTGCTTTGCTGTACGTTTTGTTATCTATGAATGCCTGCTCCATTGTCTTATAATTAAAGTTGGCGCTATGTTGATATGCATGCTGCTGTCACATTCCTTGCTAAGGATTATACACAAATACCCGTGAAACACGAACCTTAACAGAAAGAATATATTTGAATGGCTCCTAATCCATTAATCCTGCCACTATTAATGTTTGCGGTGCAGCAGATTTCATCCTCGTAAGCAACCAAGAAAGCTGCCTTTTCGTTTCACGCTCTATTTTTTCACAAACACTTAGCAGGTCGCCATCGTGCAAACCTGTAGCTCCTTGCTTTAGTATCACACAACACACCTCTACTTCCGATGCTATAAGATACAGATCCTGCAAGTCTCTCAGCAATGCCATACTACCTTTACGCGTGTCTTTTAGCAACGAATCAGATAGGCGGTCTGGCTCCTTATCTTTTTCCTTTTTATACTTATCTACAAACTCCTCTAACTCAACAGCAAGTGTTTGCGACCATGATGCCAATAACATACAGGTCTGGTAAACATCCACTTCATCGCCATGCGATTTTGCTACTTTCTTAAAAGCTTCCACCAGGTCTTCTTCAGTCCGGTGAACAAGGTCAATATATTTTCCTATATGCATATTAAGCCTCCTGAGGTATTATTTTCTCTTTGATGGTTTCTAATACTTCGCCCACTTTATGCAGGATGCCTTTGCCTGCTTTACTGACTTTAACAGCGGCATATTTAAAATGAGGTTGTTTGCTTACAGGATCCCACTCGGTAAGTGTAAGTTCGTTGGCTGCACGCGGGCGCTCATCATTATCCCAATAACCATAGTGAAACGGAATAAAAACCAGCCCTGGTTCAATGCCGCCAATCCTGGCAGGCTCTATTACTTTCCCACGTTTTGACTCTACTTCTATCATATCTCCTTCTGCAATCCCATACTTTGCCGCATCCTCTTCCGATATTTGCACAAAGGCATCCGGCGCTGCATCGTGCAGCTCTTTTGACCTGGCTGTTTTGGTACGGGTGTGGAAGTGGTACACCAGCCTGCCAGTCGTAAGCCATAAGGGATAATCTTCATCAGGTATCTCGTGTGGGGGAATATAGTCCGATGCTTTAATAAAAGCCTTCCCATTAGGGTTGATGATTTTGTACTGCTCCTGCGTAAATGCAGCACCGGTATCTAAGTCATGTCCATAGGCTTCGCATTGCTCAATAGCGGTGTTAAACACCCCATCTGTATAAAGATGGCTGGCACCGTCAGGATATTGTTCATTACAGGGCCACTGAATGCCTGAACCGCCTGTAAGCTTTGCATAGCTCATACCTGTATAGTCGCAAGGCCTTCCTTTGGTACAGGCTTTCCATCCTTCAAAAGCTTCTTCAGGGGTATTCCATTTTATCAATGGTGCACCATCTTTATCCCTGAAGTCCATACGGCGGCTATAATCCACGAAAATGTCGAAGTCTGACCTAGATTCTCCAGGTGGTTCTATTGCTTTGTGCGATATATGAACCGTTCTGTCCACATTCGTAAAGCAGCCAGTCTTTTCGCCCCAGATAGCTGTAGGCAGTACTACATCTGCCCGCCTGGTAGTTTCAGTCATAAAAGCATCCTGAGCTATTACAAACAGATCCTCTTTCTCTAATATTTTCCTTATACGTGGCAATTCAGGCATTGATACCGCCGGGTTAGTACCACTAATCCAAAGCATTTTTATCAATCCGTTTTCGGCATATCTCCATATTTGCATAGCATGTGTAGGTGGTGACCAATGTGGTATTTTATCCAATGCTACATTCCATAAATCTGCCAGTTGCTGTACATGTTCTTTATTACCCCAGTTTCTAAATCCTGGCAGGTCGCCATCAGCACCGCACTCCCTGGTATTTTGTGATGTAGGCTGCCCATTCATCTGGTAAATGCCCGAGCCATCTTTTCCTAAGAGGCCACGTACCAAGTGCAAATTATTTACTTGCACTGCGGCGGCTGTAGCCTGCATGGATTGGTACACGCCCTGCAATACGGTAGACACCAGCGATTGAGTAGTGCCCAATATTTCTGCTGCTTCCAGCAGTTTAGCAGCCGGTATGCCAGTAACTTTTTCCACTCTTTCGGGTGGCCATCTGGAGACCACCTCCTTCAAGTCTTCAAAGCCCACAGTATGTGCATCAATGTATGCCTTATTGATATGACCGTTTTGAATAACCAGGTTTAGTAACCCGTTCATTACAGGAATATTGGTTCCAGGCTTAGGTGCCAGGTGCACAGTAGCTTTTTCTGCCGTATAGGTTTTTCTTGGGTCTATAACAATGAGTTTGGGCGGCCTGGGACCGGCAAGCCTATCTAATATGCGCATCCATAACACTGTTTGCTGCGAGGCTATATTGTGCCCAAAGTGCAGAATGGTATCCGTGGTATCGAGGTCTGTATAAGAGCCGGGCTGCCCGTCGGTACCAAAAGAAATCTTCAATGCAGCAGCAGCGGTGGCAGTACACAAGCGTGTATTGCCATCCATGTGTGGTGTGCCCAGACCTGCTTTACCTACTATCCCAAGTGTATAATATTCTTCTAAGAATAGCTGCCCCGATGTGTAAAAGCCAATAGCCAGACTCGTATATTTTTCTATGATCTCTTTCGACTTTTGTACTATCAGGTTCATTGCTTCCTCCCAGCTTGCTTCCTCCAGCTTTCCGTTTTTTCTTATCAAAGGCTTTGTTAGCCTGTCTTTACTGTCGTTGGCTACCCAGCCATACAAGCCCTTTGGACCAAGCCTTCCATAATTAGTCCTATCTTCCCTGCGGCCCCGTACACCTACTATCTTTCCATGTTTTACCCCTATATCCATTCCGCAACCATTAGAGCATAGCACACAAGCCGATTGTACCCAATGATCAGGTTCTTCATTTATACGCATATCTACTCGTTCCGGCCATGTTCCTTCATAAGGAGTTCGTTCACCCCATATATTACTGATGCTATCACGGGTTTGTTCCATAATGATGGTGTTATTCAGTATTTTTTGTAAAGAGATATAATTACTTAAAAGCATTCCTGGAGAATATCTGTTAGCCGGCAAGCAAACATATAGGCAGCATCCATACTTATGTGATAAAAATCTTTCCTCTTACTCTCCTATAAATCTTTATCATACAAAAATGATGCACATATAAAATGGTTTGGCATTGCTTTTTCATCAGCTTGCCAGGTATTATGGTGGAAAAAGATTCAAATGCCTCACCTGGTAAGATAAAGAACTGGAATATGCTTATTACAATCTTCATAGTTAAGCAGTAGAGGTCATAATTTACAAATCATGAGTTTCAGCAGCACTTTAAAGGAGGAAATAAAAAGCTTTTATCCTGGTTATTTTGCCTTAGTAATGGCAACTGGTATCATCTCAACTGCATCCCGGCAATTGCATTATGTTATGATAGCCAGGTTGCTATTCCTGTTCAATAATGCATTGTATTTTATTCTGCTGCTCATATTTATTATCCGTCTCCTCTTCTTTTATCCGCAAGTAAAAACAGACCTTGCCACGCATGCCAAAGGTGCTGGCTTTCTCACATTTGTTGCAGCTTCCTGTATTCTAGGCACCGGGTATGTACAAGTGCAACAATTGTTTGCCCCAGGAATATGGCTATTGATGGCTGCACTTATTGCATGGATTATTTTAGTCTATAGTTTTTTGCCATTAGTTATTCTAAAAAGAGAAAAGCCTTCTCCTGAAAAAAGCCTCAATGGCAGTTGGCTCTTGCTGGTTGTGTCCATACAATCATTAACTATATTAGGGACCTCTTTAGCTCAGCATTTATCCCTACCAGCTAATACTACTTTGTTTATAACCTGTAGTGCGTGGTTGTTAGGTATTTTATTGTATATTGTTTTACTCACACTTATCGTGTACAGGCTTATATACTTCCCTGTAACTGCATCAGAGGTTTCCCCTTCTTATTGGATAGACACGGGTGCTGCAGCCATTACCGCCTTGGCAGGCGCTACATTAATAAGCGCATTTGCAGGCACGACAGCCTATGAGGCATATATCCCTATTATAAAATTAGTCAGCATGCTTTTATGGGTTGCTGCTACCTTCTGGCTACCATTATTGTTTATACTTGAAGTATGGAGGCATTACAAAGCTGGCTTTGCTTATAGCCCTGCATATTGGAGTATGGTATTTCCTTTAGGCATGTACACAATGGCTACACTACAGCTTGTATCCGTATTATCCGTTGATTTCCTTCATGCTATTGCCCAAGCATTCATTTTTATTGCATGGGCAGCATGGTTAATTGTTTTTACAGCTATGATGGTTAATCTGTTCAGGGTTTTTACTGTACCTGAAGCTAGCAAAGGAACGCAGGATTGACTTACTAAGAGGGCTCCCAATCTTAGATAGTACTATTTTGGTAATACGCTTGCCTACCCTCCAAAACCTCTATTTCCGTTCCCAGACAGCGGTTATGTACCAGTTAGTTTTATTATGCCTAATAACAGAAATGGAAAGTAGTTAGTGAGGAAGGCTACTCACAAAATCCTGTATTTAAAAGAAACTGCACTTTGAATATTATGCCAACAGCCTGTTTGCTATATATTTACACCTCTACACATTACCTGCTGTCAAGACTACTTTCTACACCAATTTTCTACCCTCACTATACTGAAAAAAGCGAAAGATGAGCGAACCATGAGCGAAGGTTGAGCGAAGGATGAGCGAAGGATCATAGCAGTTACTACCCTTTTACTTACCATTTACTACCCTTTAGCTTAGGAGGAGCTACCCAGGAAAATGGGCTTTAGTACCCCGATTGCTACCGGGATGAATGAGGAGCATGGGCATTTTTGGTAATATATCTTGCAACATGAATTGTACTAAGCAACGCAGGATATCTTACATGGAATTGGACAAGATTTATTTTTGTGCAGCTACTATAAACAACTGGTATACATTATCAGAGCGCAATACAGTAAGAAGATAATTATTGATTCGCTCAACTACTTGCATCAGAACTATAAAATAGATGTGTATGACTTTGTGATCCCGTCGGATTATTTACTCATAACAGATTTAATATTGAAAAGCTTATAAAACAAAAAGGCTCGTTATTCACGAGCCTTACCATACTGTTATATCAATTAAGTATTAAATTCCCTTGCAAAGCCTGAGGCTTATTGTTTAATGCCTGCATCCTGCTTATTTCTTCTCTTCGCTCTTTGGTTCCTGCATCTTATTCATTTGCTCAGCAACCATACTTTCAGGCATCACATTACTCATACCCACCATTACTTTATTCTTCAGTCCAGATATAACTTTATCATCCCCTTTCATCAGGGCATTGTAACCATCTCTTGCTACAGCAGCAGGATCAGATAGCTTAGTATCCAAAATCTTAGAATCCTGCATATCTGCTTTGTTGAAGAAATCGGTATCGGTAGCGCCGGGCTGCAAAGCGGTGAGTGTTACCTCTGAATTTTTCAGTTCGCTTATCAGCGCCTCAGTAAAGGAAAGTACATACGCCTTTGTGGCATGGTAAACCGCCTGCCATGGACCTGGCAATTGTGAAGCAATGGAAGCCAGTTGCAGTATCTTACCCTCGTTACGCGCCACCATTTCTTTCAAGAACAATTGGGTAAGTACGGTTAATGAGCAGATGTTAAGCTGAATAATTTCCAGCAAGCGTTGCAGGTCCTGCTCTACAAATTTACCGAACTGCCCTTGCCCGGCATCGTTTACCAATACATTAACCGTAATGCCTTTGCTTTTTATTTCATTATATAAATCGAAAGGTGCTTTAGGATCAAATAAATCTTTAGCTATGGTAGTTACGGATACCCCATACTGCCGGGTTAGTTCCTGTGCTTTTTGCTGCAGTTCGTCTTGCGAACGCGCTACCAGCACTAAGTTGTATTTATCTTCGGCAAAGCATTTTGCCAGTTCATAACCAATACCGCTGGAACCACCGGTTATAAGTACATACTTGTTCTGATTGTTGTTATCAGTTGCCATCGTGTTTTGTTTTATAGATTAGTGAAAGAGGTTTACAAATAGGTGTTCAAGAAATAATCATTCCATTTTATGCTGCGGGAAGCCAGATTTAACATCCAACATTTACAACAGGATATTGTTTGAGGGTGCAGGATTCTGTTATCAACTACCAGCAAACGCATAAACTATTAAATAACAATAGCTTTCAAGATATTCTTACACGAAACAATTACTTCGCCAGCTTAGTTTCCTATCTTCATAGTTGCCACATTTGCCACTTGCAAAATCACAGTTCCTTACCAACAGTACCTATCCTTGCAGGAATCATAAGGCATACCTGAGGCGTATTAAAAACTTATACAGAGAATGGTATAAGCCAATATACATCAGATGGTTTGTTTATTTTTAGCGGCCTGCACTTTTTCGGTTGTTCTTTTTTCATCCTGTTCATTTTCCTGCACGCTTTCTTTATTGCTTTCATTTTCCTGCACGCTTTCTTTATTGCTTTCTATGTTCACCTGCTGGTAAGTAGTGGCATAGTCATTAGGCCTTATTTTATCGCCAAACTGTACCGCATAGGCTTTAGTAAACTCAGCACCAAAATATAATATCATGGAGGAATAATACACCCACAGCAACAGCACTACTAAAGACCCGGCAGCACCGTAGGTACTACCCACATTGCTCTTACCTATATAAAAGGTAATACCAAATTTGCCCAGCATAAACAGGATGGCTGTAAAGATCGCCCCCACGGCTACATCGCTCCACTTGATAACAGCGTCGGGGAGCACTTTAAAAATAATAGCAAATAAGGAGGAGATAATAAGCAGTGTAATAACGAGGTTAATAATATAAAACAACACTATTGTTATATCCGGAAACCTTTTTTCGAGTACGCCCATCAGCAATTCTATCAGGCTGTTTAATATCAACGAAACCAGCAGCAAAAAACCAAGTCCTATAATCAATGCAAAAGATAAAAGTCTTTGCTTAACAGTGACCTTCCAACTGGCGCCTTCTTTAATCTTTAACCGCCAGATGGTATTTATGGAATCCTGTATTTCGGAAAATACGGAGGTAGCACCTATGATAAGCGTAACAAAGGAGATAATGGTAGTAAATGTACTGCCTGTAATAGCAGCATTCTGTATGAGGGTTTGTATTTGCAAAGCAGCACTATCGCCAATCAAGTGCCTTAATTGCCCAAACAATACTCCGTTGATGGCATCTTCACCATAAAACTGCTTTGCGAGAAATATAACAATCAGCAACACCGGGCCTAATGAAAACAAGGTATAGTAAGACAAAGAAGCGCTAAGCTTAGGTACCTTATCTTTCATAAATCCACCACCTGCCTGCTTTAGTAATTGCCAGAAGCTTTTGATTGTTATTTTACTCATATCCTAATCTTTGGTTTTGTACCAGTTAGTTGCTATCTCGCAAAAAGCAAACCATGAGGAAGTAATGCATTCATAGCACAGTATTGTTGTATATGCTTTCTAACAGGTTATGGTACGAATGCTGATAACATAAAAATCAAAAGCTACCGAAGTAGCTTTCATTCTTTTCAACATCGGGGTTAATATATTCTTCATCAAACACCGGCTACAGCCATACTACCTCTTTGCCTGAATTAGTGCCGATAGCAAAATGACTTACTTCACTATCCGGTGCAGCACCGTGCCAATGGATCATATTT
>Ga0181466_1000668_pt1 | contig 12230 bp, 11 predicted proteins | sample InSIn4gowninarea_FD_119078 | JGI IMG/M metagenome (GOLD analysis project Ga0181466, IMG submission 119078) | Clean room microbial communities from NASA Spacecraft Assembly Facility at Jet Propulsion Laboratory, Pasadena, California, USA -... ... | reverse complement strand
ATCTCATGGCATCGAACAACCACAGATAGCACATCAGAGAGTAGCGAATGTTATGGAAGGCGACCCTTGTCTCGCACAAGCAATGTACCAATTTAGGGCACTGCTGCGGTCAGAAGCACTCTTTGGTTACAGCCAACCATCACTGTTTGAATCAAGAAACACTAGAGCCATTCAAGGCTCAGTGACACTGTGGACGTGTGCACGAGGTAAGCCGGCTTAGTCCTTCTCTCGCTCTCAGCGCTACTGTTCGTAAGTTTGGCAGATGCTCTATTGAGGGAAAGGAAGGGAAGAATGCTGAAGGCAACCACCGAGGCCACTTAGAAGTCAATACCAGCTACCATGATGTTGGTTCCGACCTTGATGGCTCGCGCCCCTGAGTATGAGGTCTAGATTGACGGTGCTCTCGGAGCAATGCATCGCTTTCTCGTCCAACAACTGATTTGCTCCTTCCGGTAAGGACGAGGATCTAGATAAGCCTGTTATTGAAAAGATAGCTTCCAGCGGCAACACGTATCTTTGATCAAGTCAAGCTGATTGGGTAATTGGTTTCCTATGCATCAATTGAGATGACACGCGGAGGCCGGAACAAATGGCACCGAAGGAAGCGACTGCGCTCAGCCTTGTTCTGTGGTAGATGGAACGGGCACTCTTTGGGAAAAAACAGAAGATATAAAAAAAGTCAAAGCAAAGGACGGGTATTGGAAAGACTGGTACCTTCCAAGCTCTGCACCTTCTTGTCTCAGTGATCTTTCAGCCTTCTGGTCAGATAATTTAGACACTTTATCCTGATACCATCGTTTGGCGCGGAAATCATGCTTATCAGGAAGCATACCATGCTCATCGGGCCGAAGCTTGCTCTACCGTCTCTGCTTTTCGACAATTGATGTGTGATCTGGAACCACTACCGTGACGACGGCTATCTTGTCGCGGTTTTTCTCATCGTGCCTATGGACAACAAGAGGAATAGGCTTAGCGAGAACTGAAAAAAAATTGCAAGGGACGCACAAGAGACGAGAGCTGGCGACAAAGCAGCATGCGAGAATGACTGTGCCGAAGAATGCGGCAAGGACCTCTTCAAGCAACTCGCATGTCTGTAGAAACAATTGGCGTATGAGGCAAGCGACGTCTTTGAGCTATAGCAAAGGAGAGGCTTGGGTTGGCGACGGACGGCGACGAACGGTGACGCACAGCGATGGACAATGGTGGATCAATGGTTGCGGCAGTTAGCCAACATTTTCATGCAAGGTATGGCAGTAGCCGTGATGTAGCTGGTGATGGTGATAGTCGACATAGCCTTGCGAGTGTCCTCCCCAACCTGGCTGAGGAAGTCGGCCTTAGCGACGGACAATGGCCGTGCCTTTTGCGGCTGCTGGAAAAGGGAACTTCGAGGCTTTGGCAGAGGGGGGCTCGTTGCTAGCGAGGCTGAGGAAGAGGTACGCTGCCGGCGAAGCAGAAAGTTTTTATGGATATCGAATGGCCTTTGTGTTGAGTGTAACAATGCTGTAAGGTGTCTCTGGCGAGGTCCCAAGACTAATGGTCGGCGCAATGTAGTTTTTGACTTTGTCTGCAACAAGGATGGCAGGTTCGGTCCTTGCTCCAGAACCAAGCACTGTGCGTTCAGACCGCTTGCCTTGAGCGAGGGAGCAGTGGCGGTTGTAAATTAGACATCAATCGCACTTGCGAGAGATATTGTCGCCAATGACCGCACGAGAAAATGATTGGCAAACCTGCTCTACATTTATGCAGTAGGTACAACGGGCTCTGTCGTTGGGACTTCGAGTGGTGGTGAGCGGTCTGGCATCGCCAACAATTCTTTCTGCGGCCTCCTCGATAACATAGGCAGTCCAAAGCTCACGCCTTCTAGCCCTTTTTGTCTTTGCCCAATATTGAATCTCTTGCAGTGTTTGTTGCTCGCCTCCGCGAGAAGGTGGTTCAAGCCAGGAACCATCGCGAGGGGGTGCGAGAGGAAGGGCGGAGTCAATGGTGACAAGATGGACCGAGTCCGATGCTACGATGTGGTTGTCATCATCGTCAGAGACGACGGAAGCTGGAGGAGAGGAATTGATGGATTCAGAACCTTCGGAAGACGAAGGGTGCGAACTGTGCTCGTCGTCAGCCATGGGTGGACTTGAACGATGAGTACACTGGACAGACCTAGAGCATTTTTGTATTGCTGGTGTCGAGGCAACAACAAAGCGCTCAATGCGAGAAGACGCCCGCTTGCGGCAGCGGAGTATGGACAAAGAGGAGGTCGATGGAGCCGGATGCGGATGAGTGTTGATGAAAGGACGATAAGCTGGCGATGAAGCAGTAAGAAGTAGTGGAAAGGATGCAATGCTGAAGACGGCGCATGCCCAAGTGTATTGTTATGCTACAAGAGGAGCAATTGCAAATTGATTGTTTGGCTGCACCAAAACAGGAGTCTTGGCAGTCGCTTCGGAGGAGGCAGAGCGCGCCAGCTACTGAAGTCTGAAAGAGCCAGCAAAGCTCTCGCGAAAAAGGCGGAAAAGGCGGAAGAAGGAAGAGGCAGAAGAGGTGGAAAAGTCTCTGGATTTGAACCCAAAACTTTGTCTTCATCTAATTATACGTGCAAACGCAATCGTCGCCGCCACCATGTTTATCGGATGCGCCCCGGCATACCCACAAGACGTTTAACATATATAAGAATTATAAGTATCTCCACGCACAGCATGCTCACTCAAGCTGCACATCATGCCTGTCGCTATACTCATATGTGACAGCTCAATGCAATTTTCTTGTTCTTGAAGAGCATTTATCACGTGATCGGTAATATAGTAGCCAGATAGCTCTCCCGAATGGGTCTAGAGAGTTAGGGCGGAGTATGGATCAGGTGTAAACACGCAAGAGAGCTACTACAGCTAGTTCCATGCTCTTGCCAGCCATTTTGTTTGGTGACAGAATTACCGCTAAGCTTTGGTGTCAACTGATAAGAGATTCAACCCAGGTTGTGGTCTTGCTCTTGTCAATCTACCTGATTTGCATTGGTGTAAAGTTGTTGCAGTTCTGTCACAACTTTGTCACACCTTTGGTGCTATCATGTCGCACGCTTGTCGCATTACTTTGCTCCAGGAAAGTGAGGTTTCGAGGTAAAGATAAAATGAAAATCCTAGTCTTTACCAAGGTCGTACAGCATCGCCGAACACGAACATGTGTGGCAGTAGCTTCACGCCTCTCGTAGACGCCAACTCTCTTTTCAGCATCCAAGGCAGTAAGTCCCCGTTTGTGCGCTGATCGAATAGCTAGCGCACTGAGAGATGAGTATGAGTGCTTTGAAACCATGAATCAGTCGAGATTGGTGAGGTTAAGCATTCATGAGCTGGCACTGGTAGGAGGGATGTTGAGACTTCTGGCCATGGCTTGTACAAATCGTGTGGAACAGCTTGGCTGATCGAATAGACAGACACCTTTTTAGGGGTCATTGCCTTGATCGTCGTCGATAAGATCAACCAAATCGGGATTGACAACATCTGCTTGGTCATACATGGTCATGTTGATGAGGCCGTCTGAAAGTTCACGTTCAGTCGGGTTTAGATTCATCCAAGGAGACAAGGTCTACGTGTTCTAAAATCATCTGTCATAGTCCTCCTGCAAATTTCTGACAATAGTTGTCACCGTACTCGTGGTCAAGGTAGCTGCGTACGAATTAATGTGACCCAAGCGATACATCTTCCGAGGTAGTCCCGGAAAGTCTTGGTAGTATCGACACACACAAGGACTGCTTCTGAATCAATCGTCAGTTGGCGTATGAACTTGGAGACGACGGCGGTGGGGCGACTCGTTGTCGGCGAGGGTTAAAGGAATGATAAAGGACTTGTGTCTAACAGACAATCCGATGGCCAAATTTGGCCTAGCAGACCGTCAGGCAACCGACTCCAGCCTCCCTCCTGTTGTGGTTCTCTCTTCTAGCTGATCCTGATCTCCCGTCAGGGGCAAGCTTCTTTACTCTGTTATCTCCTGCTCTTTTGCATCCATGGCCTTCTTTGCTGATAGTGCATCTGTCTGTTTCGAGCAAGCCTTGCTGTCGACTTATACTTCTACGATAGAATGGACATGGCGAAACCACGTCTACTGTCAATTGCAACTTTTCGAGGACAAGTGCCTTGAATAGACATGTTCGCAAGGTATACTTCAAGTTGTGAAGTCATCGCGCATGGAAATTATCCATCTGTCTTTCAAGAAAAAGAAGAAAGCTGCCTACTTTACCGTACCTATAACATGACTTACATTGTTGTGGAGTTCAGGATGAGTTGCCTGTTCAGCTCCAACTTATGCTGACGATGAATTGGATCAGCAGTAGCTGATCAAAGCGTGGTATTAGAATCTGGTGCTCCGGCCTTCTTGTGAAGGGCCGTGGACATCCTAGGCCTATTTGCGCACACAAGTCTTCACTTGGGTAGAGGCAGTCTCAGAACAAGGCAGTGAAAAGTTGTTGCAGCCTTGTTAGTCGGATCTCAACTTATACTCTTTCGATCACGGTTGCGCGGCATCTTCGCATCGCTCACTCACTGATCACCCATCTCCTCATTGTGCCCGCTTCGACGGAATAATACAGAGCACCCACAGACCACTTACTATCCTGATCGCGTCACACTGTCTCCCTGACTCGCACTGTCGCCTCTGGTGCCAGATCTCAAGCTCCGCTGCCGCTTCAGTCGATCCACTTCGCGCCATCATACGCTTCCTATCGTCTCATTTGATATTTCACTTCGCGCCATCGAGATCTTCCACTCTTGCCGTTATCGTAAGGCCTTCACCCCGTGCGCAAGTCATCACTATGTCCTCAGGTATGAACATCCCTGGACTGACCGTGTCCCATCCTCTGCGCTCTTTGTAGTCAGCTAATGCTCGAAACCAGATATGGCCCCAACAGTGATCTGGTTGAGCTCGACATCCCTCTGGAACACATGGAATTCATCAGAGCCGACAAGCCTCTCGTCAGCAGGACCCTTGTTGATCGATCACTCGTCTTCGAACAATCAGCATATCGACAGTCTCTGACAGCCCCACGGTCGACCATCCCATATTTTGACTTCCGACTCCATCACATGATGAGTCCTGGAAGCGATTGTCTACTCCGGAACTGCGATCCTCAGCATCTTCCTACTCCAGATCGTCTGAAGCGCGCAGGATGGTTCCGTGTTGGCTCACGTGGAGGGAAGCAGGTGTTTAGCACCTTCGCCTTCGATACCATTACCAATGTCAGCGAGACTTTGGCCACCTCTCTCGTTCTTCAAAAGAGTCCCTGGGGCCTGGACGGCAATCTGGTTCGTCCCGATGATCCCAGCATGTCTTTCGCTCCCGTCGAAAACCTGGAGCTCGTCCAGTATCTGCCTGAGTTCGAGGATCCTTCCAAGAGAGGCTATGACGCGCTGATATACACTTGGCTAAAGATCGTGAATCATGCACATCTCCTCTGGACCGATCTGCGCGAGACCGAGATCGTACCGTGCGTTGTTGCCAACTACTCTTGAGATGCACTAGAAGCGATCACAAACGAAGAAGCATGCGAAGGCGAGATTTCGCCGCCGTGTGAGAAGGATGAGACCTCAGAGGCGAGTAACGCATGGGAACTCCAGTATCTAAGAACCGTATCAATTTGCGTAGCAGTGTATTTATCTCGAGTATTCGTCTAGCTCTTCCTTCTCAATGATTGTCATTGTAGTAACGACGCTTGTGGCAGTCCATGAACATTCCTTCATCAATCCACCGTGGTTTATCAGAGATCAGGCAGGTTTTACGATAGTTTGAAGGTGGGACATCAGAGAAGACCAAGTACATCCATGCGCAACACTAGCTGAGTTCCATGAGTAGTATTTGGTCATCTTTCGGTTTCTGACTATCGTCTCTGGGCTAAGGCACAAGCATGAACAATCACGATGGCCTTCATTTGTATCGAGGCCAACCGTTGTGCAGCTGCTTTCCTAGAATTTCTAGCTGCTTTTAAGCATGGAAATTATCGTCAAGCGCACAGACTCTTAGCAAATTTGATGGTCATGCCTAGGCTAGAATAAAAACAGAGTCATGCATCCACGTCTTTGATCGAAGTGGACTTTTGCATATGGATACCTGTCTATCTCCAGACTCAAGGAACCTAGCACGTCGGTCCGATGAGACCCGATAAGAAAATGGTAATTCCTGTTGTCATCATGCCTACTCATGGTTCGGATCCTTACGTTGCGGGTCTTTTAAATACCTCATCATCGATATTCGGGGTTCCAACATGCACTGAAACGCAGAGGTCGTCGAAATGATGAAGCAGAGAAGAACAACGTGCACAGTAATACATCTCAAAGTTCTTCTGTGCACATCGTGCAACTTCTCGTTCAGGAGGCGAAGCTTTCCGGGCTCGTTTCGAAGTTTGCTATATCGTGCTTGTACTAGAATTGGTCAATGGGGTCGTTGATAGCTTTCTGTTTGCGCTGTTTGTCATAACGTGAGAATCTCCATGCATGAGCAAACACGGCAAACATGCAGTGTATCGACTGATAAGACAATGACATCTCCGCATCTTCTGCATTCCATTGTCCAATACGAACTTCTCAGATCGACAATTCTTCTTTGGATGTAGAGCCCTTTTGTTCAATGGGGGACAATGTTCACATCGATCATAGCACGTTCGTTTGTTGTAATAGTCTCTGGACTTGTGATTTCTCCGACAGGCATGGAAGATGCGCCGTAGACGACTACCATACCAGGCTCTGGATGCCAGCCCTAGGTGTAAGGGAACATCGCGTTCAGATAGTCGGCAACAAACTCGAGCGTACGGTCAGCCACATGATTCTGTACGGTTTGACCTCGACGATCTATGTGATGGACTAGCTCACGCGAATGAGAAGCAGCTCGAAAGTATTCTTGTAAGCGTTCAACGTAGATGGTCACGCTCAAATTGCACAGATGCGAAGAGAGATTGGAGGACCAACAGCGTGAAGCGCGTCTGGCGGGATCTGTTCCTTGACGCACCATGATGCGAGCTACAATCATCATCAGGTTGATCCGTAAACGACGTATCTTAGACTTCACAGCAATCATAGAATACAATCATATTTAACTACAAGCGCGATGTCTTCCGTGACTAATTTTGCCGCTATAAGACCAAAAGCCCCTTGTCTAATAGACAATTTCACATGACGCAAAAGCTCTTACAGAGGGGTCCGCGAATCTTTCGATGGCGGACATCAAGCGGTTCTAGTGACCAGGACTCGATGAGGTAGAGACAGCTGCAAGGAACAAGCATTATCCGCAAACTGTCTATCTACTCGAGCCTTACAATTACAGCAAGTCGGGTCCAAATCTCAGTAACGTGTCTTTTGTGGCTCTGGAACATATGGTCGCTCCGTACCAAGGGTATCTTGTAGAGTTGCGTGGCAATCATGGTTTCAAAAAACTCAATGAAATGTAACATATTCCCAATTGGTCGAGCGAATTACAAACTGCTACCAAAACTCAGAAACTATCGAGACAAGAAGCAACAAGCCATGTATAAGTGTTGAGCAGCGTACAGAGCGGCGCGATCAGACTCAAAATATTATTAAGAGGCAGTAGTAGGTCAGCAGAAAAAGGGAAACATGCAACAAGACAGAACAAGCGATTATCCTCAATTCAAAAATGTCATATATTGCGACAGTGCTGAAACACTTGTAAAAAAAAAAGCACATCCCCTAAGAGGCGTCTGAGCTATCATTCTGACCGCAGTAAGCCATACACCCAAGACTTGGTTGATCGCGTCGCCAAGAGCAACAGCGCCTCATAAACTACAACAACACCAAGGACGATATCCTCTCATTCGACTTCGATGTGTATCGAAAGAAATGGTATTTGCCGTGACTGCTCAGATGCCCGACAGCACGTGGGGGCGTCCATTAGGGAAGTACGCGCTTAGAGTTGCAGCACCAGGCATTGATCACGGAATGTCACATATTCGTCCCACTTGTTCGCTAAAGAGCTTTCTCGTCATGAATCGTCAGGACATCTTGTTTGCCTTGTTTGTACACGTGTGCGAGATCGCATCTTGAAGCAAACCATGCAAACTGAACAAACCCAGCTTGATTCGTCAGCGGCTCGAATCATACAGAAAACCATTAAGTAGACTTTTTGGGGCGGCCTCAATACGACCAAGCAGCCATTGGATTTGACCATCCGCCAGTGCTTGCAAGCTAACCCTGCATTCTCTCCCCCACACTCCCAACTTCCGCTGATCGACTTCCGGCTAACCTCTAACAGTGTGACGATCTGCGTATCCTGAAGGTCGAGAGATAGCCTGATAGTGCGTTCTGGGGAAAGTTTTTCGTCGCTCTACGTCGTCAACAATGACCGACATGTACATCTCAAAATGAACATGTCAACATAGAGACCAGATGGGCGAGTCTAAGTTGATCGAAGCGTGTCGTTGACAAGCTGAGATGCCGATATCGAGGTTGGAAATTGCTTTCTTTCCTTAGCGCCTCGCTTCCAAACGTTTGCTAAGATGCATCGCTCCCGTGTGTTATGTGGATACGCGTACTAGCTTTGTCAGCATGGATATGGAACTCATGTCCTCCTGCGATGTTCAAAGCCTCCTCTGTCAGCATCGTCAGGGACTCAGCCAGCGGCCTGATTGGATTTCCGAGATGCGGTATGTACTCGGATCTGGTACTTACGGAGCTCCCGACTGTGAACTTGACACTGACAACTGCGGACTCCTCCTGGAAGCTACAAGAGATCTCGAGCAGGTTACGGCCTTCAAAGCCTGGCGTCTGGTAAAACACTCTAAGAACGATATTGAAGAGGTCACTCGCAGAAGCCCCACTACTCGTCCCTGTGGGTCAATATCGGGTTCGGCATGCTGATAGCACGAATTATGGTCGCTCTGATAATCGACGAAAGACTGATCGTGGCATTGAAAGATGTTTTGAGGAGTGCTCCGAGACGCGGTATTCTGATTGCTGTTGTCGTACAAGAGGCCGGTTGGGAAGTCGACTATTACACGGTCAATGCCCTGGATACGACAACGGATGTCGCACAAGAATATGTCATGGGGTCATACTAGTACCGGTCATCACTACTTTTATGGTCTGCTAAGCTTCGCTGTATGAGGCAGTGATATACTCTAATCTTCGAAGTCTTTCCAGAAAGTGTCGGACACTGTTGGAAAAGCCTGCGTGCTATACTATACAGGATTTGCACAAACCGTTTCTCCTCCAAATCTGGTGGCGCAAGATAGCAGTCAGGTAGCTCCATTGGCGGATGCAATACAGGATTGCAAGCAGAACTTAGTGTCCCATCAAAAACAACAGCCTACCGTCTCGATGTCGTATCGCCGTGATGATCATATGCCGCATCGCCTGGAACGCAATGCACTGATTTGTGGCGTGGACCTTAGCAGACTGAAAGAAGAGTGCTAGTATACCAATCATAAGCATGTGAGGTTAACGTCGGGCCCGACTTTCTGGTTGGTCCTTTCCAGGGAGGATCGTCTCTCCAGGGTGCCTGTCTCATCTAGCACTCATCATACCGATGGTCAGCTTTGTGTCTGCGCTCTTGCCACACTGCTACGACATAGCTCACTAAGCGGGCACAAGGCTTTCAATGTCAGTGTAGAAAACCAATGGAGAACTGGATATCGAAAGACAGAGCGAAGGCAAGATGTAACAGAGAGAACCGCGAGATATCATGGGAAATGGCAAATTCAAGATCAGGGTCACTGATTATGGTCAGATGGAACATAGCTCGCCATGACATTCAAGGAGACCATATTTCGTTCGTCCTCGCTTTCCCTTCCAAATTCTTGTGGCGAGAGGACTCGCGCCCAGAAGAGCTCAGTCTCAGTTAGGAAAGGCTGGTCACAATACACCGAGACCCGTGCATGAGTGACACGAGGTCTGCGAAGCGGCACATTCCATGGCCGGAGATTCTGCAACGATGTACGTTATTGAGACAGGCGGGGAAAACAGGAGCTGCATCAGGGAATCCCGATGCCGAAAGCCTATTGAAGAGTACGAACCACATTGCGATATCAGTGTGATGGAGTGCGATAACCAAAGTTGAGTCGCCGTCCTCACCTCTTCTGTAGAGTCAGAGCCGCGGCAATCACGTGCTACGAAGGCTCTGCCGTTTGTGATGATCACGCCATGCAGGGCACTAGGAATGTACGAGGTCACTTGCCTACCACGTAAGTGACGGTTACTTACTGACTGATATGGTGACGGTAACTGACCGTCACCATGTCACTAACGCTAGCGATCAGAGTCGCGGGTTCGCGGCTACCTTTCGCAGATAGGCATGGTTTTTTGGCTAAGCACTTCGGCGGCCTGCTACTGCACCCTTGGATATGAGAATGCTGTTTCTATGACTGAGAATACGCAGCAGCGGCATCTACCGTGTAAGTTACCTCCAATTCAGGTAAGAAACTGTCTCTTACGAGGTGACGGTGCTGATACGTAACTTACGTCAGTTTAAGCATCCCTACAAGGCACCGCGACTCGTGAGAGGTCTGTCGGCGGCAGTAGTGTCGTACCCAACAGCTCGGTCCGGTGACCCGAGCGCCAAGCTAATCGTGCAGACGCCCCACTGGCCGGCAAATCTGTCTAGGATCATAATTAACACACCAATTAATCGCGCGCCTTGCGAGCTGAGAGAGCGGCATTGGGGCAGGTCTTTTTCACCTGGGAAGATCGAGTATGTGTGCTGCGTACGAAGAGACGATGCAGAGGTCGTGCCTAAGTTGGGGCTGACAGATAAGCGCGCATCAGGCAAGGAAGCATAGCACTACAACCTGCTCTTGTTGACTCCGATCTACAAAGCCTCGCTAGATAACCATTATCTCAACATTAGTCCAACACAGACTCACCAGTTCACCGGCATAGTTCCCGTGTTTTTTTTTTTTGGATAGTCAAGCAAGTGGCACATGCATGGAACACGTGTTGCTCGAGCAATATTGAGATCTATCAAATCACTAGATATGGAAATAACAGGCGAGAAGAACCATGATTCGGGATTTTTTTCACTGCTGTGACCACTCGGATACGGTAAACTAGCTTACCTAAGTTGACTGGTGAAATACAAGAGGGCACGGGTCAGTAGCGCTATCTACAAGATCGAAGAACACAGACCAGTCTCCGCCCAGTAACTGTCTACGAGGACACATCGATATGTTCTTTACGCGCTGTACCGTGATTCTGCAGATTCGTCAACCATTTCCATCTAGGATGGGGTGATCTCGTGGGCGTGTATCCCATCGAGTTGCGGTAACCTTCTGTCTTATAACGCCCGCTCTCTACATTGTCTTGGTATCAGCACTCATTGCTCCATTTCATAAGAGTACTTCGAGCTCAAGGATTGGTGTTCGCTGAAAGTCGCTACAGGGACAGTATCCCCTCAACACTGGCGCCGGAAATAGTCAAGAGATCACTAGAAAACAGGCCAACAGTTGCCATCGCCCAAGGTTTGGGGCCCCAACATCATGTTTATGTAAGGCACTCATAACCCCCGACCCGTGACGGATTGTTCGATCAGAATGCAGTGCTGACAGCGGATAGAGTGGAGCTCCACTCCATGTGGAGTTTGGAGTTTGGATAGACCTCCTCTTCCAACTCCAAAAACTATGTGGATAACCCATGAAGCTTGGTCAGGGTTATTCAGTGAGTTTACTAAAAGCATTTGAGCTTCATTGAAAGAATCGAAGAAAACTTCAACACACGACAACGCCTTGTTTCTTAGCTCAATCCTCTTAAACTTGCTATTGAATAACTTAAGGAATAGTTATGTATTTAACAGAGATATATAACACTATAGTCAATGGCAGCAGAAGTTGTTTTCCAGACAAAGATATAGTCAGGCAGGGTTGCCAGCGTACCAACTATCCCTTGGCTTGCCAAGCATAGCCTAGATAGGCATAGTTAAGCAGCTTGGCAAGTGTTGTACCAAATTAGGCCATGCCTGGCAAACTCCATGGACGTCCAAACCCCCTTCCATGGGGCTTTATCTATATGATGGTCCCAGATAATATGTCCTTTGCGATACAGACGGAAGTATCCCGTCAACATGAAGAACCTGGTTTGTGGAGAAGGTTGACATGGGATGTATAAGGAATGAACCCTGAACACCTAAAGATTCCTAGCTTAATGAAACGCTGAATTCCGGTTTGTGACCAACACCTTTATATCACAGCGGTGAAGTCAAAGCATACAAGAGCTTGCATAGAATAATATTCTGGGACCATCATATAGATAAAG
>Ga0181466_1000706_pt1 | contig 12241 bp, 11 predicted proteins | sample InSIn4gowninarea_FD_119078 | JGI IMG/M metagenome (GOLD analysis project Ga0181466, IMG submission 119078) | Clean room microbial communities from NASA Spacecraft Assembly Facility at Jet Propulsion Laboratory, Pasadena, California, USA -... ... | reverse complement strand
CCTTTGAGACTTTGGATGGGGGAGATATCCTACCTGCAGATAGTGAATTTGTCATTTGGACGACGACACCTTGGACTATTCCAGCCAATCTAGCAATTACACTTGCTCCCTTAGCTGACTATGTTTTAGTCCAAGTAGACCACCGAAAATTTGTAGTGGCTGAGGCACTTTTAGGGAATTTAGCTCAGGAACTCGAATGGAGAGATTATCAAGTTCTTGACCATTATAAGGGACAAGATTTAGAAGGATTAAAAGCCAAGCATCCTCTGTATGATCGGGAATCTCTGTTGATTCTAGGGGATCATGTTACGCTAGAATCAGGGACCGGTCTGGTTCATACCGCTCCAGGTCATGGGGATGATGACTATCAAGTTGGCTTGAAGTATGGCTTAGATATCTTGTCTCCAGTGGATAATCGGGGTCATTTTACTGATGAAGCCCCCGGATATGAAGGTATGTTCTATTTGAAAGGGAATAAGGTCATCCTAAAAGATTTAGAAGAAGCCGGTCGTCTCTTGAAGCACAGTGAATTTGTCCATTCTTATCCGCATGACTGGCGGACCAAAAAGCCAGTTATCTTTAGGGCTACACCCCAATGGTTTGCATCGATTGATAAATTCCGGCAGGAACTTTTAGATGCGGTTAAGAATGATGTAGTATGGCACCATCCATCTGGTGAGCGACGTATTTATAATATGATTGAAGGCCGGGGGGATTGGGTCATTTCAAGACAAAGAGTCTGGGGAGTTCCTTTACCTATCTTCTATGCAGAAGATGAAACTCCTATTATTACCCCAGAGACCATTGAACATGTGGCACAGCTATTCGAGAAACACGGTTCCAATATTTGGTTTGAACGAGAGGCTAAAGACTTACTACCAGAAGACTTTACCCATCCTAATAGTCCAAATGGGAAATTTACTAAGGAAAATGACATTATGGATGTGTGGTTTGATTCTGGGACCTCTTATGCTGGTGTTTTGCAGCAACGGGATTATTTGACTTTCCCAGCTGATATGTATTTGGAAGGGTCTGATCAATATCGTGGCTGGTTTAATTCTTCCTTTACAACCTCCGTGGCTGTGAATCATCGTCCACCATATAAGGAAGTCCTTTCTCAAGGTTTCGTTATGGATGGTAAGGGTCTCAAGATGAGTAAATCCTTAGGTAACGTCATTACCCCAGCCGATATTACCAAAGAACTGGGAGCAGATATTATTCGCTTATGGGTAGCTTCTGTAGACTATGAATCAGATGTTCGGATTTCAAAAGAAATATTGAAACAAATCTCTGAATCCTACCGGAAGATTCGTAATACCATTCGCTTTATGCTTTCTAATCTTAATGATTTCGATCCGAAGATGGACCGGGTAGAATACCGAGACTTACGTAAAGTAGACCAGTATATGTTGGCCAAATACCGTGTCTTCTTAGCCCAATCTTTAGAGGACTATGAACACTATCGTTATTCTTCAATTTTCAAGAATGTAAATAACTTTGTAACGAGTGACTTGTCTGCCTTCTATTTAGACTTCGCAAAGGATGTCCTATATATTGAAGCAGCGGATGCTTATGAACGTCGAGCTATGCAAACTGTAATATATGAAATCCTTGAAGGATTGATTCGTCTCTTGACACCTATTTTAGTTCATACAATGGAAGAAGCTTGGCGGGCTTTGCCAGGGACTGAAGGTTATGTTCAATTAACAGACCTACCTCAAGTAGATAACTTGGATAAAGAAGAGGCTATTCTTGCAGAATGGGACACCTTCTTCCAAGTTCGATCAACTGTTCTTAAAGCCTTGGAACATGCTAAGAATGATGATCAAGCTCCAATTAAGAAATCTTTTCAAGCAGGTCTTAAACTATATCTTAACGAGAGTGATCGGACTAAACTGGAATCCTTATCAGACCATCTAGATCAAATTTTAATTGTTTCTAGTTTAGAATTCTTGGATTTGGATCAAGCACCAGAAGAAGCGCTTCAAGGAGAGGGTCATGCCGTTCTAGTAGAGCCAGCTCAAGGACATGTTTGTGATCGCTGTCGGGCAGTAAGACCCGAAGTGGGCAGTATTGAGGAAGCCCCTGAATTATGTGAACGCTGCTATCATATTGTTAAAGATAACTTCCCATCTTATTTTGAGGATTAAAGTTAAGCAATTTTAATAAAACCCCCTTGCAGTAACTAGCAAGGGGGTTTTTGTCTATACTAAATAGTGTAAGAAAAGATTTATCATTTTATTGTCTATGATGGTTATTGTTTTTGCTTATTGGAGTGAGAAATTTCTAAAAGTTTATTTCTCAGTTCTTCTTCCAAGGCATGTAATTCAGCTTCAGCCGCCCGTCGTTGAGCATAACCAGCCTCTTGAATTTCCATTGTATCTTCAATTGTCTTAATTAAATTTGTTTGTGATTGCTTCAAGGTATCCAAATCAATCACTCCACGTTCAACTTCACGAGCAACTTCTGTAGAACCTTGGTGAAGCATTTGTGAGTTTCTTAGGAGAAGATCATTGGTTGTTTGAGAGACTTTAGCTTGAGATTGCGCGGCATTTTCTTGACGAAGCAAGGCTAGGGCGATCGTGATTTGATTTTCCCAAAGGGGGATGGCGGTATGAAGGGATGCTTGTATTTTCTCAGCTAAAGCCTGGTTGGTATTTTGAATCATACGAATTTGTGGGGCTTGCTGTAGGGTCATCTGTCTAGTTAGGCGAAGGTCGTGGGTTCGTTTGTCTAAGCGGTCTAAGAATTGACTTAAATCATTAACTTTTTGTATATCCATTTGATTTTGACTAGACTTGGCCTTGTCAATGACAGCAGGAATTCTTTCATTAATCAGCTGGTCCATCTTGACTTCACCAGCTGCAATGTAAATATTCAAAGCTTCATAGTATTCTTTATTCCGTTGGTAAAATTGGTCTAACATTCGGTTGTCATTTAATAAATCATTTCGTTCACGCTCTAATTTTAGTGCGATGCGATCAATTTGACTCGAAACTTTTTGGTATTTAATTTGCGTTTCCGTTATAGTGTTTTTTGCTTTTTTAAAGACCCGTTGCAACAAAGTCGGTTTATCAATGAGGTCATCGGGGTGAGTTTCTTTGAGTTGAGTCATTAAGTCCACTAGACTTTGTCCGACTTCACCCGTATCTTTCACTTGAACATGATTCAAAATTTGGTGGGAGAAGTCCCCTAATTTTTTCTGGGCTTTGGCTCCATAAGCCAGAATTGCCCCCATATCCTCTTCGTCAATTTTACTTGCTAGGTCTCTAGCTTGAGATTGACGATGGTTAGGGAGTTGATCAATGAGTCGGTCATTGGTAACTTGTTTCTTAACTTTGAAGGTAGCTTCTTCTAAAGCTGCTTGGAAAGGCTGATTGGGATTAGCATCTAATCTGTCAAAGGGATCATCTAGGAGGTCGTCCAGACTAGATGGATGGGAAGAACTAGCCGGATTATCAATATTTTTTTCGGACTGGCTTTCCAGGTTTAGTATGGCCTCTAAGTCAGATTTGGGCAATTTATTCTTCATGGTCATGAGGATTCTCCTTAGCTTGTAAATTATTGAGTTCATTCAAAAGTTGTTTGACAGGGTCGGAAACTTTATCTTGGTCAGGATAAGCTGGGGAGTTGGGGATGTCACCATCCGGACAATCTACTGTTTCATTGTTTAGAATACGGTCAGCATAGGTCAATTCATCATTCAAGGAATCAAAAGTTTCTTGGTGAAAGTGGATATAATCTCGGTTAATTTCTTCAGCCAGGCCTTGAATAGTTTTGGCGGTTTTTTCGAGGATGAGATAGGTTTGCTTGTTTTTGGCAATATGACTGTTGATTTCATTGTATTTCTGAATCAAATCATCCAGTGATGGAAGAAGTCGGTAGAGAAAGACGTCTGCTTGAATAATCCGTTGCGGTTCTTGCACAATATTTCTGAAGTAGGATTGGAGGAGAGGAACCAAGGAAAAGTTATAATTAATCTTACTTAGTTTGGCCGTATCGTCTATCTTCGCTTGAATACTTGAAATGTGGTCTTTAGCCATAGCCATGGTCTCCCTAAAGACTTGTATTTCTTAATCGCTTAGGCCGGCTTCATGGTAATGGTTGATTAAATCCTGTTTCTTTTTGCGTCGCAGAAGGAGGGAAGGACGGGATCTATTGGTTTTAGGTTGGAAGATACTTACAAAGAAATCAAGTACTTGTAATCCACCATGGACTAAAGCATTGAGTATAAAGACAAGCCCAAAAGTGTCTAAGAAGCTGTCACCATAATTATAACCTTGAGCAATGAAGAAAGAATTAAAGAATAAGTTAGCTAAGGCATAAAAGACTAAGAGCTTTCGAGGAAAGCTATCCAAGATACGATTATAGGACAATATAGGTAGGAAAAGGTTAGCTAGTAAGCATAGGATAAGCCCATTGACCAGGAGAAAATAGTGAATCAAGGTCAGAGGAATGAAGGAGTATAGTAAGTTTAAAAAAAGCATAGACAGGACTAATACAATACTTCCGTATATAACTTGGTTTAGGTGGTGATCCAAACGTTCTTGAATGAAATCGTTTGAATGGCTTGTAAATAATTGATGGCTATAATATCCAGTGACAAGGGTTACTAAAATAATAAATAATTTAATGATGATCACAAGGGACACCTCCAAAATTTCGAATAATGATCACGTTTTATTGACAATTAAAGTGTATCATAGACCTAATCTATACCTATGGGACTTAAGGAGTATCTTCTCTCTTTGTCCCTATGATACAATAGGGTTTGTAATTGAAATATTTTGAGCTAGCCTTTGAGATTAGCTCAAAGATAAATTGTGATGAGCGGGGGGAAAGACTTGCAATCGAAAACTAAAGATATTGAATTTATGTCCAGTGAAAGACTGGTTGATTATAAGGAAATATATAAGGGACGTATATTATCCTTATATAAAGCACAGATGCAATGGGACAATCAGCGTTTAGTGGACCGTGAAATCGTCCACCACCAACCAGCCGTAGCGATACTGGCAGTCAATGATCAAAATCAGGTGGTTTTGGTTAAACAATATCGCCCAGCAGTGGATGCTTACTTATTTGAGCTTCCAGCAGGCATCATAGATTACTTAGAGGATGGAGAATTAGAAGCGCCATACTTAGCAGCTAAACGAGAGTTAGAAGAGGAAACAGCATATCAGGCGGAGGCTATCCAACAAATTATGTCCTTTTATCCCTCTCCTGGGTGTTTCGATGAAATGGTTTATTTGTTCAAAGCCAGCACGCTTAATCGCGTAGACAACCCCTTACCAATGGATGAGGATGAATCTATTGACTTGGCCTTCTTTGATAAGGAAGCCATCCAATCCCTTATAGAGGATGGACAGGTTATTGATGCTAAAACGATTATAGGTTTACAATATTGGTTAAATCAGAAAGATTAGGTGAAGACCATGCCAATGGAACCACAAGATTATAAGGAGACTAGGGCGGGGGATGACCCTTTACAAACTATGTCTTTATATGGTTATAGGGAGGAAGAGGACTATCATTCGATTTTTGACCAGGACCAGCTAGGTCTAGATAAGGGCAATAATTTCGATGATGATTTTATTGATGGAGAATTTAATAGGACAGAGACTATACACACTAACTATGCCTCCAGCAAGCGGAGTAAATATTCCGCAAAAATAGATAGATTTTTGAATAATGGTATGATTATTGTTGCAGTTCTTTTGTTGGCAGTCTTATTAATTGCCTTTCTAGTATAGGAGGAGATTAAATGATTGGAATCATTGGAGCCATGGCTGAAGAAATTACCCTCTTGAAGGAACAGATGCGTCAAGGCGAAGAAATCCACATTCGTAAGTATACATTTATAAAAGGAATTTTGTCGGGAAAACCTGTCGTCCTGGTTGAAAGTGGGATTGGTAAGGTGAATGCCGCTGTCGTAGCAAGTATATTGATTCAGGAATTTAAGGTGGATTACTTGATTAATACCGGAACTGCCGGGGCCATAGATCCTGGATTGCGGGTGGAAGATACTGTGATTGCACATTCCTTGACTTACCACGATGTTGATGTGACTGGCTTTGGTTATAAACTAGGACAAATGGCCGGTATGCCTGACTTATATTATCCTGATTTAGGCCTGGTTCGACTTGCCCAGGAAGTTATCCGAGAACTTGGCCAAGAACCTATTATTGGTCAAATAGTTTCTGGGGATCAGTTTATTCATTCACCGCAAAGTATAAAGGATATACGTAGCCATTTTCCTAAGGCCAGGGCTTGTGAGATGGAATCTACTGCGATTGCTCAGGTCGCCTATAGTATGGAGGTGCCTTTTCTTATCGTTCGGGCAATTTCAGACACCGCAGACCATCAAGCGACCCTGACATTCGATCAATTCCTTGAAATCGCTGGAGCTCACTCTGCCAAGATAGTCTCTTTATTAATTGATAGGCTAGAGCTGTAATTGGCCTAAAATTAAAAAATTATAGGATTGGACTTGATTACCTCGAGGAGTATTTGTTATAATACTCTTTGTGTAAAATATAGCAGCATCTAGGAAAGAACAACGTCAACAGTTAACCACCCTAGCTTGGGGACAGTTAGTAACCGCGGCTGCATTGGCGAAACCTGCAGGTTAAATGCACGTACTCGGTTCCTAGAAGTCATATTTTACTCCAAAAAATATTAATATGGAGGAGATTATTAATGGCTAGATATACTGGACCATCATGGAAAAAATCACGTCGCTTGGGTATTTCATTATCAGAAACTGGGAAAGAGTTGGCACGTCGTCCTTACGCACCAGGACAACACGGAAACCAACGTTCTAAACTATCTGAATATGGATCACAATTACAAGAAAAACAAAAACTTCGTTTCATGTATGGGTTGAACGAACGTCAATTTAAGACCTTATTTAACAAGGCCTCTAAGATGGAAGGTAAGCATGGTGAAAACTTCATGATCTTACTTGAAACTCGTTTGGATAACCTTGTTTATCGTTTAGGTTTCGCCTCTACGCGTCGTCAAGCACGTCAATTGGTATCTCACGGTCATGTTACAGTTGATGGAAGTCGTGTAGATATTCCTTCTTACCTAGTTAAACCAGGACAAGTTATTGGTCTACGTGAACGTTCGCAAGAATTAGCACTTATCAAGGAAAACCTAGAGTCTGTTGTGACTCGTCTAGATTTCGTTTCCTATGATGAAAACAAATTAGAAGGGACTTTTACTCGTTTACCTGAACGTGGCGAATTAAATGCTGAAATTGATGAAGCCCTAATCGTTGAATACTACAACAAATTAGGTTAATCACAGGAATTGATCTTAATTAAACACAAACCTTTTAAGGTTTGTGTTTTTTCAATTTTATACTATCAATTTTTATGACTAATAACCTAGTTAGCAGAAGAGTTTAAGTATAGAAAATGCTATCTCATTTTAAAGAATTTATACCTTGTTAATAGTCATCAGAGTTTTAAACTTATTATTTTTATATTATGAGCAAAATTGTGTCCAATGGTTGAATGGATTAAAACCTGCCTAATAATTTTATAGGCTGTCTAGGAAAAAGGTGATTTTAGCTTTTATTAGCTTATTATTAATGCTATAATTTAGTGTGATAATTTATCTGTCAAAGTATAAGAGGAAGGCAGAAGAGGAGCGAAAAGATGAGTTTTGTTGATATATTATTTATATTCGTCATCATCATACTAGTTGCTGCCGGCATAATATATTATTTACGGACACAGCGAAAGAAAGAAGTCGACGAGTTACAAGCACGTAAAGAGGAAATGATGAACGTGTCTATTGCAGACCAACTCTTTACCTTAAAGAATATGGAGCTGTCTGGACAAACAAAGCGCCAATACGAAAGTTTAGTGGCGACCTGGCAGACTATTACCAATTTTAAATTTACTGAAATTGAATCAGCCTTAGTTGGGGCAGAGCAATATACAGAACAAATGAACCTGGTTCGCGCAAAGGCGACCTTGGATGAGGCTCGAGAAATTCTTGATGAAACAGAGGCTCAAGTGGCTGAACTACATGATGATCTGACCAAGCTCTTAGATGTGAACACTGAGAACCATGAACGGAGCGAAGAACTACTCGAACGCTATAATGAAGCGCGTAAAAGTATCATGAATCATAGCTTTGACTATGGTCCAGCCATTGAGACCTTGGAAAAGAATATTCAATATTTAGAACTAAATTTTACACGTTATAATGAACTAACAGCCAATGGGGACCACTTAGAAGCCCAGGATATGTTGAACAGTTTGTCATCAGATTTGGATAGTTTAGAAGATATCCTGAAACGCTTACCAGCTATGTATGACCAAATTAAGAATGAATTTGAAGCTTTGGTTCAAGACTTGCGTGATGGCTACGATCGCATGGTTAAAGCTAACTTTAAATTTGATACAGATAATATCCCTGAGCAAATTGATCAAGTTCAAGAGAAACTGAATGAAGCTAAGGCAGCTATTAAGAATGCTGATTTGGCCAATGCTCAAACTCTGATGGACAAGTCTGATCGCGAAATAGAGTCCTTATATGATCTGATGGAGGCTGAAGTAGAGGCTAAGCATGAAGTCGGTAAACAAATGAAGGATCTAGCCAACCAGTTAAATATTGTTAAAGAAAATAATCGGTATGCTGGGATTGAAGTGGATCGCATTGCTCAGTCTTACCTCTTACACGAAAATGAGGTGGACCAGGTAGCTGAATTTGCTCAAGAAATTGAGGAAGAAGAGGGTAAATATCAAGCGCATCATCAATCTTTGGAAGCGAACCAAGCGATTTATAGTGAAGTTGAAACAGACCTTCGTAAATCGCAAAAACGCTTAAATGAACTCGATGAGAAACAAAAAAACTTGGTTAAATCTTTGGGACAATTAAGTGTCAGAGAGAAAGAGGCTAAGTCTAATCTTGATCTTTATGAATTAGATATGCGGAATATGAAACGTAGGTTGGAAAAACAACATCTACCGGGACTCAACCAATCTTATTACGATTTATTCTATAAGGTTACCGATCAAATTGAGGACTTATCAAAACAATTAAATCATGTCCGCATAGATATGAATGAAATTGATGCGATGGAGGATGACTTAGAAAATCATTTGAGTCAACTTGATGAGCTGACGGAAGAAATTCTTGATAATGCTACCCTGACAGAATATATGATTCAGCATAGCAATCGCTTCCGTTACGATTATCCTGAAATGGATCAGGCAATCCAGGAAACAGAATACCTATTCTACGATCAATATCGTTATCGGGATGCCTTATCAGTCATTGAGAAAGCTTTATATCGTGTAGATCAAGAAGGTCCTACCCAGGTCAGACGGATGTACCGTCATGAGAAAGAAAACCGAATTTATTAGTCAATGAGACAAAAAAGCAGACTCATGCGGTAACACTAATGTTACCTGCTTATGTTGTCTGCTTTCTTTTGTTTTAAGGAGGAAAGAAATGTACTATTTTGATAATGCGGCGACGACCCCAGTGACTCAAGACCTCTTGGATACCTATTGTAAGGTGATTCAGTCTTATTATGCTAATCCATCTTCTGCCCATCTTTTGGGGCGTAAAGCCCATGAATTATTAGAGAGCGCACGTCAACAAGTGAGTGAAATTCTAGGATACCAAGCTGAGGAGATTTTCTTTACTTCGTCTGGGACAGAATCAAATAATTGGGTTTTTCAAGCGGTCCTATCAGCTAATCAAGAACGGCATCCAGAACGTAACCGTGTTCTTATATCCGGTATGGAACATGCATCCGTAGCCAAACAGGTAGATTTCCTTCAGACTAAGAACATCCAAGTAGACTTAATCCCAGTGACGTCACAGGGCTATATTGATTTGGAAGCCTTGAAAGCTTTATTGGATGATTCTGTCTTGATGGTATCTACCATGGCAGTCAACAATGAAATCGGAACCCTTCAACCTATTTCTCAAATAGCCTCAATCCTATCAGACGCTACTATATGGCATGTAGACGGTGTTCAAGCTGTCACCAGTCAAATCAATGATATTCGCCATCCTAGGATTGACCTTCTGACCCTTTCTGGACATAAGTTTCATGCGCCTAGAGGTGTGGGTATTCTAGCAAAGCGGCAGCGTTTAGCAAGTCAACCTCTCCTATATGGGGGAGGGCAGGAGAAAGGGCAAAGGTCTTCAACTGAGAATTTAGCAGGTATAGTAACTACCGCTAAGGCTTTAAGATTGGCCCTAGAAGGACAAGAAGAAAGCAGTCAACAATTGAGACACTTTCAGTCACAAATAAGACAAGCTTTTAACCAGGCAGGTTGGCAGCTATATACCCCTGTTCAAGACGTATCTGCTCATATTATTTGTGCCTCTCTAGCCCCTGTTCCGGGGGAGGTTTTAGTGAACGCCTTTGAAGCAGAAGATGTATTGGTATCGACTACTTCAGCTTGTTCAAGCCGGGTTAAGACGAGTCATGCCACTCTAAAATCAATGGGAGTGCCGGATCAAGAAGCTGAATCTGCTATCCGGGTATCTCTTGCAGTGACAACTCAGCAAAGAGATGTAGATTATTTGCTGCAAACAATTAGCAAGGTAACAGACTCCTTAAAGGGTTAATGAAGAAAGGAAGACCAATGACAGAGAAACAAATTGTGGTACATTATGGAGAGCTTTCGACCAAGGGACGAAATCGTAAGAGTTTCCAGAATAAGATCGCTGAGCAAATTCGCTATCGAACGCAATCGCTTGAAAGGGTGAAGGTTCTTCCGGAGCACGACTTCATGTATGTAAGTTGGCAGGAAACAGACTATGAAAGCATGGTAGAAGTTCTCAAGGATATTCCCGGTATAGCTTACTTTGAACCGGTTTACCAAGTTGATAAAGAAATTCAAGCCATTAAAGCTAAGGCCGTTGACCTATTTTCTTCCTTAAAGATTCAGCCCGGGCAAACCTTTCGTATCATTGCAAAACGGCAAGATAAGACTTTTCCCTTGGAAACTTATGATATCCAACGAGAGCTAGGCAGAACTCTTGGGCTTGCCTTCCCTGATTTGAAGGTAGACCTAAAACATGCTGATTATAGCTTAAGGGTTCAAATAGCTCAGAAGGATGCGGCCTTTTTGAGTTTGAATCGATATCCTGGTCTCCAAGGGATGCCTTATGGGTCGAGCGGTAGGGGGATGTTAATGCTTTCAGGGGGATTTGACTCTCCAATTGCAGGCTACTTAATGATGAAGCGTGGAATGGAAATTGAAGCGGTCCACTTCTCTAGTCCTCCTTATACTAGCCCACAGGCTTTAGAGAAAGCTAAGAAATTAACAGCTAAGTTGGCTCATTATGGCATGCCGATTAAATTCCATAATGTCCCGTTTGCTCATATCCAAGAAGAAATCAAAGCTTCGGTTTATGATAATGAGTCGATGACTGTTATGCGGCGAATTATGCTTAGGATTATGGACCAGCTATTAGTCAAATCCAAGGCGGATGCCATTATTAACGGGGAATCTTTAGGCCAAGTGGCCTCTCAGACAATTAAATCAATGCGGGTGATTAATGCAGTGACCCATACCCCCATCTTAAGACCTCTAATTGCTACTGACAAAAATGATATTATTGCTTTGGCTGAAAAAATAGGTACCTATGACATTTCTAACGAGCCATACGAAGATTGTTGTACAGTCTTTGCTCCGACATCTCCGCATACCCGACCGAAACAAAAAACGATTGAAGAATTGGAGTCGAGATTAGACTTAAGAATGCTTATCGAAGAAGCAGTGCAAGGGGTCGAGACACAAGTCATAGGTGAAGATTATCTAGTGGCTAAACAAGCTGACTTTAAAGAACTGCTCTAAGACCTAAGCGTAATAGTTTGAATGCTCTTAAGGACTTGGTATACTGAAAGTATCAAATGGAAAGGGTGTTTTACTATGTCAGTGAATGAAGTAACTTTTAAAGGTGAAGCCATTGAAGTTAAGGGTCAACAACCTCAAGTGGGAGACCAAGCCCCAGATGCTAAGCTTACTAATTCTAAAGGCCAAGAACTTCAGTTAGCCGATGTACTTAAGGACAAAGTAACTATTATTTCAGTGATTCCGAATGTACTAACCCGTACCTGCGAACTTCAAACCAAACAATTTGCAGATGAAACCAAGGATAAGGGTTACCAATATATTACGGTAGGGCGGAACAGTGTTGAAGAATTCAACCAATGGGGGTATGGGTCACTGCATTAATCACCCGCATTGATTTAATT
>Ga0181466_1000479_pt2 | contig 12261 bp, 10 predicted proteins | sample InSIn4gowninarea_FD_119078 | JGI IMG/M metagenome (GOLD analysis project Ga0181466, IMG submission 119078) | Clean room microbial communities from NASA Spacecraft Assembly Facility at Jet Propulsion Laboratory, Pasadena, California, USA -... ... | reverse complement strand
GAGACGTCGTCTGCATCATTGCCGAGGACCGAGAAGAAGTGTTGCGCGGCGGCATGGCCGCAACTCGCATAGGGGCTATCGCGCCCCAAACATCGGTGTTGAAGGAAGGTTCCCACAACTCCAATTTCGGCCAGCAGGGTCCATCAGGGTCGTAAGATACATCAACACAATTGGGTAGATTGCCGCAGAGTGCGATACATTCTTCAAAGTTATCGACGTCGACAGGCGAGCCCGGATAATTGCCTCCATAATGATCGACGTAGCATTGAATGGTGAAGTCGATGCCGTTGACTCGATAGGACGTGCCATTAGACTGCGGACAGAGGAGCGAAGGACTCGGCATCGCGAGACTAGAGGATGATCCAGACGAGGAGCTCGTGAGGGCTAAGCTGGAGGTACCAGTTGTGGGCGTTGCGGTGGTGGCGGATTGGATTTCGAAAGTGTCCTCAGCAAATTGGCCCAGATAGATCCGGCCAAGGCTGGTGAGTTTCCCGTTGGCATCGAGCAGGGTAGCGCCAGCTCCCACGTTTGAGACATCACTACGAAATCCACCGAAGTAGGAGTAGTGCGTCAAACCATACGATGGCGGTAGCGTTACGTCGAAGTAGTTCAATGTCTGGTTCAAGAAAATCTCACTGTTCCTTGCCGAACTATGCGCGTATGCAAATTCCGTAACCCATATAGTCAGATTCGGATAGGTGCCTTTGATCTGTCCGAGATGACCTGCTAGGCCACTAAAGTCGCCATAGTAGTGAGCTGGCAAGAAATCTGGGTTGCATCTTCCTGCACAAGCCGCAAACCAGTCCCGGAGCCAGGCAAATCCACCTTGGGACCCGGAGACAGCGGGTGCCCCGAGACTGACGCCGTAACCGCGCAGTGGCTCTAGTTGCTGGACCCACACTTCTGCAGCTCGCGCCGGAGTTATGCTGCTCCCGCCAACGTCAAAACCGAGATCAGGTTCGTTGAATCCAAGTACGTAGGGCACGCGTTCCCCAGCCTGTATCCGGGCTATCGTATCACTGAGGAAAGTCCCCGGGAAGTCTCCCCAAAGCATAGGGATATACAAGATAGGACTCGAGGTGGCAGCCTGCCGCTTCCGTAGAGTCCCGCTATCGCTGGCGAACGGAACAGAGGGCATGTGTCCATAGTTGTAATACCACGAGATGTTGGCGCAATCTTGCGCCCAAATGAGATCGTCCTCCGGGTGCTCGGATGAGGCAACGTAGACAAGACCGCGCTTTTGGCTTCTAGGACAACTTGACTGCACCGCCGTCGGAATAGTCGCAGCGGGTATCGAAGATGAGGTCGCCATCCATATAGAAGACGGAGTCGAAATCCACATCGAAGACGAAGTTGAAGTTCGCACAGAAGACGAAGTCGATGGTCGGGTGAGAGACGATGATGGGGACATTACGCCGTTAGAAGACAATGATTGAGACATCGCGCTGGATGAAGATTTTGATGGAGACATCAAAGTTGTAGAAGACGCTGACGAAGACGTCGCTCTGCTGGAAGCCTGTGAAGAAGACATTGCGTTGCCGGAGGATGGTGGCAAGGATATTGCGCTGCTAGAAGATGAAGATCTAGTGCTGGACGTAGAGGTCCCACTAGATCGCGAGATGGAGCTCGAACTGGCCATCGGAGTAAGTCGTCGTGCGCTCCATGTATACGAGAACCCACTGTTCATGGTGAAGCCTGCAGACTTCATGTAGCACATCTTTGCATTGACATTGTATGTAGCAGCGAAGCAGCTTGGCCGCGAGTCACATGCATTAATGCACTCGTTAAAGGTGTCGATATTACTAAGGTCGCCTGCTGAGCCACCGCCCATGGATGTGGTGCAGTAAAGGAAGAAGGCATCACTAGTGCTGTTGCCATTGACGGTGGTGTAGTTGGCGGACGGGCAGGTCAAGACGATTGGAGCATTTGGAGTAGACGACTGGGTTATGGCTGAAGACGTCAATGAAGACGACTGAGATGATGATGAAGGCGAACGAGATAACGATGAAGACGACCAGGATGATGAAGATGATGCCGACGACGAAGACATCACCGCCAAGACTCGCCTGGCGCTCCAGATATGAGCCGGTTCGTTATTAAATGTGCTGAATCCGGCCGGCTTGAGGTAACACATCTTTGAGTTGTTACTGTAGGTCGCAGCAACACACTGAGGCGTTGCATCACACCGCATCATGCAATCTTTGAAGTCTGCTACACTGATGTCGCCCAAGGAGGCACCCCCGTAGGACGTTCTGCACTGGATCCAGTACTCATTCGGCCCTGTATCGAAAGTAGTACCATTTGCGCTGTCGCATGCAACGATGGGTGACGAAGGAGATGACGAAGATGACGAAGCTGACGAAGCTGATGTTGAAGTTCCCAGTCCATTTGCTGGCGATGAGGTGCTTCCAATTGGCGAAGACGATGGACGTGAACTTAAGGTGCTTGAATACGTTCCTAGGGAAGAAGAGCTGGAAAGCCCTAACATACCGGCACGCTCGAAACTCCAGATTGAAGATCCGGCAACAGCTGTATCCGTGAGCGTCCTCCTCCTTTGGCACGACTTCGAATTATCGCCATACGTAGCCCCGATGCAGTCAACTGTCTCATCACAAAACCTTACACATGATTCGAAAGTCGGATACATTCCATTAAAATTGCCGCCAATGGCACTCCCAAAGTAGGAAAGCTGACATCTGACCAGGTAGGTGTAGTTGCCGCCCATGGGGGTAAACATAGTGTTGTTTGCGCCAGGGCAAGCTACCGACACCTGCGCTGCCGAGCTAGTGGTCGATGAGACGGAGCTAGATGTAAGGACTGAGCTGGTGCTGGAAGAAATAGTGGCCACGGCCGACGAAGAATGCCCGGGCCCATCGCGCAGGAAGGTCCAGCTAGTCCGACTGCTGTCGTCGGTGTACGTGTACATCATGAAACCGGCCGCTAAGACACACATTTTCGTTGTAGTATAATAACCACCTACGCACATAGACACCGTATCGCAAAGAGCCGCACAGTCGTATGGTGTAGCGACGTTGTCGTATTCTGCTCTAGATATATGAGCGAAGTTGACTCGGCAATGAAATACATATCTGTTGTAAAAGGTTTGATAGAGCGTGCCGTGGGAGGCAGGACAGGTAAGCGTGCTTCCTGGCAAAGCGGCGCTTGACGTTCCAGATGTGGAAGAGGAGGTAGTCGACGCTGTGGTAGTGTGAGGAGTAGCGGAAGATGAAGTGGATGTCTGAGGATTAGATGAGGACGAGCTTAGGCAACCCACCGCCGTAGCTGAAGCCGTGGGCGAGATTGAAGCAGCTGCAGCTATACTGCTGCGGGCGAAAGGCCAAGAGTAAGGTCGCTCGGCTCCGCGGACAACGGCAATGCCAATGTTAGTACCCATAGTACACGTACCATCCATAGGATTATAAAACCCGCCCTGGCAGCCCGCGGTTCTGTCGCATTGTTTGATACAGTCGATGAGTGTTGCGGTGCTGGCCATGCCTATTCCGGATCCGCTAAGTATCACTGAGCAAAGGATTGCATACGTATTATTGGTAGCCTGATAAGCTGTATAGTTCGCGGTAGGGCAGGTGATATTGCATCCCAACGCGGTCGGCATTCCGGATGCAACCGACGTCGTGGAGACAGACGCAGAGGACCCCAGAGCTAGAGGCTCCGACGCCGTGCTCGCTAACGCTGCGCTTGAAGAAACCGATGTTGGCAGGGCTGATGAGGAAAACGGTGTGCCCGGAATCTGGTATACCCTCAAGGAGTTGATTGACCAGTAGGCCTCAGTGAAGTTCGAAGGGTTATCGCCTACGAAGTACACGCAGGAATCCCAGCCTGTTTGGTTTGCGGTCAATGGGCAGCCGGAACTGGCGTATGCATTACCAGCCCATTGTCCGCAGAAGTCGATGTTGAAGATTATCTTGTGGTTGACGAATTTGGAATCGATGTTACAGGTATTAGGGCCCTGGAAGTTGGCCAAAGGCACTCCAAATGTACTAGGGTCGGGCGTGCTGCTCGTAATACTGGCTGGAATGGAGTTGCGAGGGAAAAACCACATCCGAATCCATGATGATGTCCATTCCATAGCGTAAACCTGCTGCTCGTAAGCTTATGCGAAAGAAAAGAACATGGACCACCACCTACTCCGCCACCAATTGTGTTGAACCCTGCTCCGTAAGTGTCGGTCGTCCTCGCCCGGACACCGCAGCCGCCAGCTTGTGACCAGCAGTTGGGGGTTACCAGCTCGCTGTTCTGATTGTTGCCAGCTATAGTGCAATTATTGGACGTGTGGAGTGTCATCCTGTTTTTGTCTTGCAGATTGGCTCCTTCGATGATGTCTAAAGCCATTGTCAGCCAGCTACCAACAACGCCTCGTGAGCGGCCGAGAACGAAACCAACCGATTTCTCCGTAAGCCGGCCAGTTCTCTAGGCCCTGACCCAGCATCCAATACGCTGGCCAGGTTCCACATCCAAAAGGCATATGCCTGATGTCGGCAATAAAAAGACCATGTTGATAGGTGGCATTCGTGGAGATGCGAACACTAGGGCGACCCTGGCCACCGATCGGCCAACGATTGGTGCTGTCCACACCCAATCGCACATGGTCGGAATATGTGTTGATCAGTCCATTGTCCTGTGCGTAGCTCCTGTTCTTGTAATGGACATGTCCCCATGTAGGATCCGGTCCCTGTTGACGCCATTAGATTTGGATGAAGATTTTCAATAGCTAGCAGACCAGGGCGTACCGTGTAAAAGTTGAATTTGTCGAAGAAGTTGGTCGGAAGATACTCGTCAATGAGAGCATACTGAGCAAGGGTAACGGACACGAGTGAAAGGAAAGGAACGACGAGTCGCCTCAGACGATCTGACGGCGGCAGCATCGCTGCTGGTGACTAGTAACAACGCGATAGAGACAGACTGTAAGAGACAGACAGACGCGTACTGTGAGTATCGCGAGATGAGAGAAAAGAGAGAGATGCCATGGCCTTCCATGTTGTTGATCGAAGCTCTGCATTCCAGCAGCTGCCCCCTTCAGGCGTGGAGCGTGGATGCATTCCTCAATACCCCGTAGCCGCTTGAATGGGGACCGCTTGTGAAGCATTCCGTGACCGTCACCGTCCTACTGGGATGCTGCAAAGCGGTGCAGGCGTGTCGGTTGCCATACATGTTATACTCACCTCGTCCCTAGCAATTCATCCGGCCAATATCGTTGGATGCTCCGCTACTGACGTCTGCAGTGATGTGAGAATATGGAGCACTTGGCCTTTTCCCTGTGAAGCACTCATATCTCAGCTCTCGCCGAGACACATCCGGAAAAGGCATAAGAGGGTGTCGACTCAAGCATACTATGTTGTTGAGCTGCTCATCACGCCTCTCACCTACGATCTTTTCAGCACGCAGCGCGCAGCAATGCCGCTGTTTGGTTTCTTTCCAGTCGAGTTGTATTCATGCGGGTCAGGTCATTCGGCTGTAGTCACGGGGCTTCTAAGTCACTGTCCAGGTGTGTCGGGTGCACATACGACCTCGGGAGTACACTATATCAGAGGGCTCTATGCCTCACGACAAACCAGTTAGAGTGCCTGGATTCGGTGGACGTGCTAGCACAGTTCTATGGTACCTACTCGAGGCTCATTGCATTGAGATTATCCTAAAACTTTAGAACTGCACTCGCCAACATTTTCAGTAGTCTATAGTAGTTTACATTCCCGCTCTTATTTCCCAATGCCTCCTTTCTTCGAGTGCTTAGGTGACATCCCGCAATAAAACTCTTGGACTTCCAGTGCTTTACCTAATCTACAAGTATGCGCTATTCACATCGCTACTTTCGAGCCGTATTAGATGGTGCTGGCCTGGAAGTGGGCAATAATCCTCTGACAACGTTCATCAGCCTGTCCCTGTCCTTGCCAAGATATGTGCCGTTTTTGTCCAGATGCTGAGCGACCGAAGCCATAGTCCTAGCCTCCTTGTTCCCGCCGCTCATGTCGCTGAGCTCATAAGCCCCACCGACGAGGCTGCCAACCAAGGGGTCCCTGACCGTGGGATCCAAGTCCGCTAATGGCGCAAAGGTGATATCGATGGCCGGACCATGCTTAGCCATCTCGTTCGCCATGGATAACACTGCTTCCTTCTCTTCTGCATCCCTGAATCTGACCAATTTTCCGCTCAACAACCGTCCAGCGAGTCGGTGTCTTGCTGAAAAAGCCGTCATGTCCTTCCTGTCACCTAAGAGGCGGAACCGCTCCTCGAGAAGGTCTTGTGCTCCGGCAGGTGTTGCTACTGTAGCGCCCCCCAGGCCCAGCAGCTCCTCCTTGTTGGCGATGCTCGGGTTGAACTGAACTTCCTTAGGCCGTGACTGCTCGTATTCTTCTAGCACGACCTTGAGCAGCCCATCCGGCCATGCCTTGGACAAGTCCCTATCATCAGATTTGTCATCCTCCTCAACATCGAATTCCCCACCTGCTGCTCCTCGTCGAGCAGCGCCGCCTCTTCGTCCACCTCGAGCACCTCCCCGAGCAACTCGGCCTCGCGTACCGCCACGGCCAACGGGAGGTCTTCGGTCGGCTCTGCCGTCTGGTATGCTCTGTGCCACTCGCACCCCGGTGCTCGTGCGGCCTTGGCCTTGGTCGCGGCTTAAGCGCAATTGGGTTCCCCCTACTAGGTTCCCCCGTCGTATTGGCGATGACAAGACTCTAGATATCGTGGCATTCGGAGCTTTCCCAGCATTCATGCCTCGCAGATCAATGGATGGACCATCACTACCAGCTCGAGGGCTGCGACCAGGGGTATTCGGGGTTTTGGTGGGACGATTGATGGGGAGGCCTTGGATTTCGGAGGAGGCGGCACGGGAGAGCTGTTTCTTTGCGGCCAGGGAGAAGTTCTTAGCTGCACTACAAGTAAGCGGAAAGCTTCCTGAATGTACCTCGAGGACGGCAACAAGGGTCACTCAGTCACTAGGTGAACATGCAGAGACATACAGGTATATCTCACACCGGCCCTGTCGGAGGGATTCCTGTCCTCTGACTCCGTGCTATCGACAGGCTTACGATGCCTTTCTTCATCACATCGTGTCGACGAGACGTGGAATTGGCGCAGCGACGCCGCAATACCGTCGGTGAGCCTGGCTACATCATGGCTCATGGGCCTCCCTAGCCCCATTGATGGGCGCCCATGCCATACAAACATATTGACAGCCGCGAGATACGGACTGGATCTTTGCGGTTGCCAACTTTCTGAGGTCTCCATCTCGGAAGAACTTCGGGGACGTCCGAGCTACCTCAAGTTCCAGCTTCACCAGCTTTGCCGTGCCCAGGGACATGTGAGCACCATTCTTTCAAACATAATCTAGTATGGAAGTTCATGTCTCTTATTCTCAAGCCGAATTAACTTTGCAGAACAGCATCAGCATAGCTACGCTCTTGAACAGGTTCTGAACAGCACCACCAGCAACCTGAATGCGCTCCACCCCTTCCGGTCCTACCTCAAGCCACGTCTCTATCCGTACAATACATTACCATCTCTACCTGCCAGCGCTAGTGTCGCTGCCCAGTCATAGAACCCTCTATCTCTCGGAAGCTTTCAAAAATGCTCCGCCGTCCAGCAACGGTCATCACCCTCACGGCCGACGACATTGCTGCCTACGAAGCCAATCGGCAGCGGCGCATGCAATCTCAGCAGAACCGTCAAGGCTCGGAACTCTCCTCTTTCGATGGCTCAAGGGACGGCAAGAGCAGAGCTGATCCGAGTGACGAGCTTAAACCAATGCCGCAGGAGAAGACCCGCAATGCGAGAACGCGCGAGGAGAGGATCATGGGTGGTGGAAGCCGAGCCTGAGGCAGGATATACCTATTCCCGGCAGGTAGATTCTGCATGGTATGGAGTTAGGGGTTTGAAGTTAAGGCAGGCCGGAATCAGCGCATGGTCTCTACTGTCCACGGTCCGCCGAGATGGCTGAGATTCCTCATGTTGGTCCCCAGCTCATCCTGCAACTCGATGAAATCTCAGAATATACCCTTGTCAAACGCCCTTATAGGTGCTAAATTGAAGAGGCAGAAAGAAGCTCGGTCTGAACATTTATCCAGTATTAAGCGCTCATTTTCAGGGAGCTTAATCTTGGTGTGCTACAAGAATCAACCGTCGCGCTGCTGTTCACCCAACTAGGTAAACAAGCTGTGCACTCCAAATATTAGAACCTAGCTTCCCGTTCCTCGTGGTCTTGCAAAGTCGGCCACATTCCACTGCTGTTTGTTGTCCCTTGCATCGACCGCAGCTCCATCCCCAGTCCAGCCGTGAACCTGGGTTGGAGCGCCCACAGGCATTCCACACGCGCAGAATGACCATAACACTGCTCGACGAGTCGCCGCGCGCTTTGCCGGCATGGATGCTTTCCCGCGACTCCTTTGGCACAGCGTCCGTTATTGTCCTTGACGCGACTCGTTCACGTTTTACTCCTTCCTGTCTTCGAGTCCGGCCGCTGAGCCTATACAGTCTCTACTGCACACATTACAGCGCGCCTCAGGATTTTATTCACAACAAGCAGCGGTAGCACATCGTTTCGAGTAGTAAGCAGACAGAACTTGAAAGCTATTTCTAATCATGGCGCGGTATCAGTCATGGCGGATTTTCCTGCTCCTGGTGGCCTTTACCTTGTCGGTTTGTCGTACATGCCCTCACTAGTGCAGACGGACAAGCTCATCCCATGTCAGGTTGCGGCATTCTCTCCAGCAGAAAATGCGTCCATGGCTATGGTCGAACTTGAGGGCAGGCAGTCAACATGGTCATCGAGGTGGTGGTTTGGAAACATTAGACGCCAGGGCAAGGTCGCGTACAACACCAACCCTGATTACCAGTTGTTCCGCAATGTGAGGGATTTTGGTGCTATGGGTATGTTGGAAGTTACTCAGTTTTAGGCAGATGCTAAGACTCCCACAGGCGACGGCATCACTGACGACACCGATGCGCTCAACCTTGCGGTTTCATACGGGAATCGATGCGGCAACACCTGTGAATCGAGCACTGTACAGCCTGGACTGATCTACTTCCCGCCCGGAACTTACAGAGTCAGGGAACCCATTATCATGTACTACAACACTCATGTGGTGGGCGACGCTGTTGACCTTCCTGTCGTAAAAGCTCTGCCAAACTTTTATGGCATTGGCGTCTTCGACTCCGACCCATACTACCCGAATATCGAGCCCGGCAAGAACTGGTGGCAGAATCAGAACAATTTCTTCCGGCAGCTGCGAAACTTTGTGATTGATATCACAGAAGTGCCTCCAGGGCGAGGAGCTTGCGTGCATTGGCAGGTCGCTCAAGCAACGTCGCTGCAAAACATCAGGTGCGAGATGGTCCAAGGGGGCGGTAGTAACAACAAACAGTACGGCGTCTTCATGGACAACGGATCCGGAGGCTGGATGAGTGACATGACGTTCAACGGGGGCAACTATGGCGCCCTTTTCGGGAATCAGCAGTTTACAGTCCGGAACTTTACCTTCAACGATTGTCAGACCGGCATCTTCATGAACTGGGGCTGGACGTGGTCTATGATAGGTTTTACGTTCAACAACGTCGGAGTCGGCATCGAGGTGACCAATCTTGGCGACATGGGCTCCCTCTTGGTTCAGGACGCCACGTTCAACAATGTTCCTACCGGTGTACTGACAAGTTTTGACGCTAAATCATCTCCCCATTCTGGAGGAACAGTCGTTCTTGACAATGTCGACTGCAGGGGCTGTCAGGTTGCCGTCAGCGGCCCTGAGCCTGATTTCAACGTAATCTATCCTGGTGGGACCATTATCCAGTCATGGATTCAAGGGCGAGTGTATCATGGTTACGAAGCCTCTGAATCAATCAACAACATGACATGCTACGAACCAGCTACGCAGGCAGCACGCATTCAACAGGCTGTTAACCCCCCTCCGAAGCCTAGTGTGCTGCTGGACGGCAGCGGAAAAATCTTCACGCGCAAGAAGCCGCAGTACGAAAATGTACCTCTGTCACAGTTCATCTCGATGAAAGACCGTGGCGCTAAAGGCGACGGAGTAACGGACGATTCAGACATCATACAGTCGGTGATCAACACGGCAACGGAGGATCAGATAATCTACTTTGATCACGGCGCCTACGTTGTGACCAAGCAGATATTCATCCCGCCGAACCGCAAATTCGTCGGAGAGTGCTTCGCCCTCATCATGATCAAGGGCAATCCAAACTTTATGGATATGGCCAACCCCAAGCCGGTTTTCATAGTGGGCAGGCCCGGCGATGTCGGTACTCTGGAGATGAGCGATATCATGTTTGAGACGATGGGGCCTTCGCCGGGTGCCATCTTGATGGAGTGGAACCTTGAAGCATCTGCGCAGGGTACTGCGGGTAAGGCTTCTCACCCTGTTATGCCAGTGCCGCAGCTGACACTCTAACCCAGGCTTGTGGGACACCCACTGGCGCATTGGCGGCACGGCAGGGACACAGTTTCAAGAAGACAGATGTCTTAAGACTCCGTCGGTAAAGACCAGCGTGAACCCTGAGTGCATCTGCGCTTTCATGATTTTACACGTCACCGCCTCTGCCTCGATGTACATGGAAAACATCTGGGGCTGGGTGTCCGATCATGAGCTCGACATGGGTCTGCGCCAGCAGATTAACATCTACAACGGGCGCGGCGTATTGGTCGAGACTACTAAGGGTATCTGGCTGCTGGGTACCAGCTTCGAGCACTCTGTGCTGTATAATTACCAGGTCGCAAATGCACAGAACGTTTACATGTCGCTTATCCAGTCGGAAACCGCGTAAGTCTATTCTCCCTTGCCTCACTTCCTTTCCCCACAGCTGAACCTCTGCGGAACTCCTACAAATCCTATCGCTAACCCTCCCGTTCCTTCCGCACAGCTACATGCAAGCTAACCCCAACTCCCTCACGCCCTGCCCCGCCGACCCGCGCTACGACGACCCGACCTTCTCCAACTGTTTCCTGGCCACCTGCCCGAAAACCATCGCGCTGCGCATCGTCAACTCACAGTATATCCTCATCTACGGCGCGGGCCTGTACTCGTTCTTCGAGAACTACAAGAGCGATTGCCTCCAGATGCGCGACTGCCAGGAGCACATTCTCGCCATTGACAACAGTCAGAGCGTGTACATTTACACTCTCGCGACTGTGGGCACGACGAATATGGTCACAGTGGATGGGGTGGGCGTGGTGAATGAGCAACCGAACAAGGCCGGCTTTCCACAGGCGATTGCGATTTTTGAGTATCAGTAGTCCGGATAGATTGGAGGATCCTGGCGATAGTATTGGGGCTTGACGTGTTGTTGTTGACTTATGTCCGAAATGTACGATATGCGGTTTTCCTGCTTAAAGACGAGATTTCGATAGTTACGTCGTAGCTCACAGACTAGGATTGAGGTCTCTAGGCGACTGATAGCTGGAATATCGATGAACCGGTATTGAAACCTCCCATTAGTGCATGACAACAGACGGAGAACTTGATGGTAGAGAGCCCTTTATACCTCAGCGAACAAGCAGTATGGATATGATCGCCATTTGCTGGCTGTCTGATGTCTTGTACAGAGCCACCTTGCGCCCCTCAGTCATAACTGGCTGGTGTTGCAAATCGCCGGCCACGGACCGCAGGCCTCAGACCCTACAGCAGGCCTCAAATTCTGCTGCAAGCTTCAGGACTCTAGACAGAAAGCACTGCGTTTGCTCATCAATAATCTGTTCAATAATACTCTTGCCGCCGAAAAGTCTTCAGTATAGCCAATCAAGCCACCGGCTGCATCCATGTAGACAAAACGGTAGCGGAACTATTTTGACGGCTAAGCCAGAGATATAGACCCTCACTGAGTCGATCTATCTATGCAACGCCATTATCTAACTATTCGTTGATGATCGCAGCGATTATAGAGCCTCATGCGTGATCTTGGTGATGCGGTGCCAAGGCCGAAGACTTTTGGATGGTAAATTTATTTAAGATATCCTCGACTTCGCATATTTATATTCGGCCTGGTGGTCTAGTGGTATGATTGTCGCTTCGGGTTACCGCGCCTGGACGCTCAGCGTCTGAAATTGTGACAGGCCCCGGGTTCAAATCCCGGCCAGGCCCCTTTTTTGGCTTTTTTTCTGCATCTTTGCGGTTTGGGCATCGTTTTGTAGTTTTTCGGAGCCTAAAGTTTTTGCGAAGCCTGAAATCTGCATGGTGTGGTGGGTCTGTGGATGGAGAGGGCTCAACGTTAGAATCAACCCGTCAGGCCCTATCCTTC
>Ga0181466_1000704_pt1 | contig 12264 bp, 17 predicted proteins | sample InSIn4gowninarea_FD_119078 | JGI IMG/M metagenome (GOLD analysis project Ga0181466, IMG submission 119078) | Clean room microbial communities from NASA Spacecraft Assembly Facility at Jet Propulsion Laboratory, Pasadena, California, USA -... ... | reverse complement strand
AAAGAATTAAAAATAAAAAATTAACAAAAATATTAATATAAGACAAAAGTTTAATTACTATACGGCTAATAGGAAAAATATTAATAATTAGCACGTTTACTAAAATATTATAAAGTTTAATACAACTTTTAAAATAGCGTATTACTCCCACCCATAGGAGTTATAATTTTTTGGATATACCAAAAAAACACATAAGTATATCCTCCCAGAGGGTTACGCCGTTAACCCAATGGCTTTAACTTTAAGTAAACCAGTAACTAAAAACAAAAAAGGAGAATAAGAAATGGCAGGATTTAGAAAAAGCAATAAAGATTTTTATAAAAAATTTGGTGGCAAAAATACACTAAAACAGGAAACTTATAAGATACTCGCAAGCAAATTTAAAGCTGGCAAAGGAAGAAATAAAAAAGAAGATAAAGAAAATGGAATAATAGATAAATACATTTACACAAACAACACACACAAAACATACAGACAACAAAGCTACAGATTTGTAAATTGGCTAAAAGAAAACTACCCAGAAATAAAAAATATGCACCAAGTTAAAAAATACCATATAAATAAATACCTTAGCGGCATGATAGAGGAAGATCTTAGTCCTTATACAATTTCTATGGCAAAAAGTGCTTTAAGTAAGCTTAAAAATATACCATATGCAGAACTTTTAAAAACACCTACAAGAGAACGTAGAGACGTTTTTAGAAGTAGGTATAAAGTAAGTACAGACGACCATATAGCAAAAGATAGAGAAGCATATTTTGCACGCATAACAAGTGCTACAGGATTACGTAGAGCAGAAATAACTAGGATAAAAGGAACAGACTTAAAATATAGCAGTAACGGTTATTACTATTTAGAAGTTACAAAAGGTACAAAGGGAGGAAGACCTAGAAAAGCTTTAATTCTAGGAGAAACAAAAGAAGATACAGAATACATTGTAAATATGTTTAAAAATGCACAGGACAGGCTTGTAGTGCCAAAATTGCCCAAAAATTTAGATAACCATTATTATAGGGGTGTATATGCAAAAAGGGTATATAATAAGTTTTCCAGACCAATAAAAAAATTAAATAGTAAGGAAAAATATATAATGCGTAAAGATCAAGCGGGAAAAGTTTTAGACAGAAAAGCTATGCGTATAACTAGTAAATGCCTTGGACATTCCCGTATTAGTGTAATTGCACAAAGTTATTTATATTAAATAATTAAAAACAAAATTTTAATTATCCCTTAATTATACCTTTAACTATTTTATATTATAAAACTAAGGCACATAGCTAAAAACAGGCAATTTCCAACGGAATTTGCTTGTTTTTTATTGTATACATAACAAACTTTAAGTTTTAACTTGTTAAATCTTAAAGTTATCTTTTTATGCCTTTTTTATATTACTACATCAATATTTTTTAATCTAATAGATATTATATAAACGTTGAAATTTAAACATTTACACTTGCTTTTTTATTTTTTATGCAGTAAGATAATATTAAGAAACAATATATACTATCTAAATAAGATATTATATTAGTATCGAGGAGGGAATAAAATGGATAAGATAGAAAAAAAATTTATGAAAAGTTTGGACTACACGAAAAATCCGTACTTGGAGCTTTGCATAAAACTAGATGAATTGGCAGAAAAACAACATGAAAATGCCATTTTTACAGAAATGCCTTTTATACAAGAATTTTTTTTTAAAATAAGAAGACCTGGTAAATACGTATTTAACGCAGAAACAAAAGTGGAAGCTTTGGCACTAAATAAAAAGGTTAAAGAAGTACTAGCAGAAGCAAATAAAAGCCAAAAAAAGATGGCAAACAAAAAAGGTGAAAAAAGGAAAAAACTTTATCTGAAAACAAAAATTATAAATGGTGGGGGAGATGTAAAGCTTAGCGTTAAACCAGCTTACAGAGTTAAAAGATATAAGAAGAACGAAGTTATAAACCTTTTTAAGAAACATATAACTGAATTAAAAATGCAATCCTCCAAAATACAATCCTCCAAAGAAAAGTACGTAAAGGAAAAGGAATCGACTAAAGACTTAGAAGTAGAAGAACTAGAAGAAGAAATAAAATGGTACAAAAAAACTATAGAAAAAATTAAAGCCATGCCAGAGGATACTAAAATAAAAATAGCTAGGCAAACTGGTAATTTATGGCGTTTAACTTACTGGGATGCAGAACAAGGAAGGCGTAAGCAAGTTGCTTTTGGGGATGTAGTTATTTTTTGGGGTGTGCCAGAAACAAATGTTACTATGCAAAGTAGACAGAAGGCCCGTACGGACACCAGATTTGCAAATAAGGGCTATATAGATACACATCCAGGCAGATATTTCGTAGTAAGTAAAGCTTAATAATTTAAACTAACTAAATAAGATAGTATAAAAAATACCTAAGTATAGAAGATAAAAACAGGCAATTTCCATTGGAATTTGCTTGTTTTTTATTATATCCAAAGTAAAAAACATGTTTTTAACTTGTTAAATCTTGTTTTTATCCTTTTTTATATTGCTATATCAATGTTTTTAATCTATTAGATATTATATAAGTGTTGAAATTACAAGCTTGGACTTGCATTTTTTATAATTAAAGTATATAATAAAAACAGAATGTTAAACAAATAAAAGTGGAGGTCCAAATGGAACTAAAAAACATAGCATTAGATAGCAAAAAAGCCTATTTGGGCGTTAGAATTACAGAAACAGAAAAAGAACTTATAGAAAAATATGCTAAAAAAAATGATACCAGCATGACTAGATTAGTTAGGAGCATTTTAATAGATTATATAACAGAACAAGAACAAAAAAATAAATAACACAAATAGACACAAAAAAAGCACGTTTTGCAGAACGTGCTAGTCGGTATAACCTCTTTATTACACAAATAGTATACCATTATTTTGTTGTTTAAGCAAGTAAAAAGTAAGAAAAATTACTACATTTTTTATTGTTTATCCAATAAAAATCAATATTTTATATATTTAAAAATTTAAGGTTATCCGACTGCAAGACAGAAAGGATAACTTTTTTTATGGAAAATCTCAAACCTAATACTAGTAAAGTATCTAATTTTAGAGACTTTACCCTAAAATCAGAAAACCAAAAAGAATTACTAAAAACAATGTATCAAGACTTGTATGGGGGTTACCCAGTCTACTACAGAAGCCAGTACAAAACTTTTTCAAACTCTGGCTTTGTAAGTAATACAGAAAGCTTTTTTAATCTAATAAAGACTAAAAGAAAAATACATATCAGCATTTTCAATAAAAAGCCAGAATGGAGGGATCATAAAAACGGCAAAACTTACGCTAAAAACATAAAAGATAACTCTGTAGCGGCTAGGTTTTTAGTAGTAGATATAGATTCGTCGCAGATTTTTTCTACTGAAGATGCTTATGCAACCATAGAAGCCCTAGAAAAAAATGGTCTATACTATAAAATACCTAAGCCAACTTACATTGTTCACTCAGGGGCAGGTTTACACCTTTATTACTGCCTAAAAGACTATATTTTTCTTAACTATGTAGAAAAAATAACAGAACACAAAAATGGCACTATGAGTATAAAAAAAGAGCTCGATCAAAACTCTGAAAAAATTTTAGAATTTTACCAAGACATGACCGAGAAAATAAAGGGAGTTATACATAAGAGCTTAAAAGAAATTATTCCACAAATCAAAAGTCATAGCGGAAGCTGGAACACTAAGTATGTCTTAAACTCTTTAAGGGTAGACCCGTATGTAAAAGGCATACAAACTCAATTAATAAGAGCTCCAGGTAGTTATAATTCAAATGCTAATATTTATACAACAATATTAAGACATAACCCAAAAAACAAATATAGCCTCTACGATTTTTCCAACTACAAAAAATTAATTTCATATATAAGACAAGAAAATGGTATCTTTGAGCTACACCCATTCAGAAACACAAAAAGAAATTACACAGAGGAAGACGCCTATAGGTTAAATATTGCAAGACTGGAAGATATGCAAACACTTATAATGATAAGAAAGCAAAATGGAACAATAAGGGGCAATAGACAAAATATTCTTACTCATGCATGCTGGATACTGTGGAACTTACAAGATTGTTCTAAAGAAGTAGTAAATATATACGAAAAGCTAAGAACTCTAGGAGAGCTAGTAGGAAGTGAATTTGATAGTGATACCTGGATAATGGAAAAAATCAGGCACGCAAACACATACTATTCAAGAAATCCCTACTTGAGAAAAGAATCTACAATAAAATTCTTAAGTATAACAAGAGAAGAACAACAGTATCTTTCAGTATACACAACACTAAATAATAAAAGTAAAGAAAAAAGAAATAGAAGAAGCACTAAGGAAATAAAAGAAAGAGAAAATAAAAGGGCAATAAAAGAAAAAAGAGGATAAAGAACAGGCACAAAGAGAGTAGAACCCCCGGGGCAAAAGCCCTAGGGGTACTACCCTTAATAGTACAATTTTTTCCCTTTTTCGTCTTTTTTTTAACAATCTTTTTTATAAGAATGAATTTCCCGAAGATTAGAAACACCTTAAAAAGATTTGACAATATGGGTTATAACACATAAAATTATACATATAAAGGAATTAATTATGTGTAATTTTAAAGTAGAATTTTACGAAAGTGAAAATGGGAAAATACCTGTAGAAGAATTTTTAAACAGCTTGCCTAAAAAATTACGAGCAAAAAGTTTAGGAACTATTGAACTATTGCAAAATTTCGGAAATGAATTGAGAGGTCCATATAGCAAAAATGTAGAAAAAGATATATTTGAGCTAAGAACAAAGATTGGAACAGATATAACTAGAATATTTTATTTTTTTTATTATGATAAAAGAATAATTTTAACAAATGGTTTTATTAAAAAAACGCAAAAAACCCCAAGAAAAGAGATAGAAAAAGCAATAAAATACAGAAAAGATTTTATAGAAAGGGAAAAAAATGAAAACATTTGATGATTATTTAAAAGAGCAATTAAAAGATCCAGAATTTAAAAAAGAATATGATTATATTAAACCAGAAATAGAAATCATGAAGATGTTAATAAAAGCAAGAAACGAAGAAAAATTAACACAAAAAGCTTTATCTGAAAGAGTGGGAATAGACCAATCTGATATAAGCAAGCTAGAAAATGGAAATGCTAATCCAACATTAAAAGTTTTACAAAGATTAGCTGATGGACTAAATAAAAAACTAGAAATTAAATTTATATAAAAATATAAAAACGCAAAAAAATAGCACGTTTTGGCGAACGTGCTCATGTCGGTATTAACCTTAATTATTATCAATTTAAGTATACCATGTTTTTATTGTACAATCAAGCTAAAATTGAAATTTTAATTGCCATTTTACATTGATACTACAATAAAAAAACTAATAATATACATTATTATAAAATTACAAACAGGTTATCCGACTACAAAAATAGAGAGGATAACCTGTTTTTATGGAAAAAAACAAATTACAAACACAAGAAGAATTAAAAAATAAACAATTAGAAGAGTTTTTAAGTTTGCTTTACAACTTTAAATACCCTATTTTTATAAAAAAGGATTACTATAATAATAAAAAAAGGCGTGTGGTTAGTAATTATTATTACACAAACGAAATTAAAGGCTTATTTAAAAATATAAATAGTTACCATAACGCTATATATATGTCTGTTTGCTCCAAATATCCAGAATATACCGAAAAAGGAAGAGCTCGAAATACAGAAAATAATACAGCTTACGCAAACTATTTTGTAATAGATATAGATGCAAAATATGCCTTAACTACAGCTTTAGCTAATAAAATAATTAATATAATGCTTTTAACAGATATGTTTAAAAACTGTCCTAGACCTACAGCAATAACAAAAACTGGAGCAGGTTTACATTTTTATTATGTTTTAAAAAAACCTGTGTATTTTGGAAAATCCCAATACAAAGAATATTTTAAAACACAATATAAAATGGCTGTAAATACAATAAAAGAAGCTGTAAACAATAATTTAACGGAATTAAAAAATAATATATCTGATGCCTATTTAAACGGGCACATAAACCATTTAATTTTTAAAAGTTTAAAAGTAGATAATTCCTTGTGTGGTAGCTTAAACCAACTTATAAGAATACCAGGATCTTTTAATTTTTCTGCAAAAGAACAAGTAGATATATTATTTTTAGAAAAAAATAATATATATTTATTAGGAAATTTAATTACAGAATATAACAAAAGATACACAGAAGATTATAAATTCCAAGATAATATACTTCCAGCACAAGAATATACAAGATTACAAAAAAGAAGAGAAAATAAAAACAAAAAAGATTTATACAATATAGATATTAATCCTGTAATTTTAAACAACCAAAGACTAGTTGGATTAAAAAAACTTATAAAGCAAAGAGAAGATAACGGAAATTTAGAAGGTACTAGACAAAAAATAATGTGCCAAGCTGCTTGGTGCTTAATTAATATAAACTATAACGCAGAATTTCCAGAAGAAGAAATTTCTGTAGAAGAAGAATTACAAGAAATAGGCGATCTTATTGGTGGGGAATTTGCTAGATATAATTACATAAACAGTAAAGTAAGACTTATGGAAAGATACCACGAACACAGAAATAAGTTAAGTAACAAAACTATATGTAAATGGCTAGAAATAAAAGATAATGAGCTTAAAGAAATCCCTGAATTATGGACTACAGAGGGAACGTTAAGAATACAAAAGAAAAAAAAGAAAGCAGAAATTAAGCATAGAGCGTACGTTTTATGGTGTAAAGGTGAAACACAAAAAAATATTGCTATAGAGGTAGGAAAAACAGAAAGAACAATAAAAAACTGGGTTAAAGACTGGAAAAATAAAGTAATAAGTATGTAAAGCAGGCAACAACATGTACGATACAAGAAAAGAAGAATATTTAAGCAAAAAAAAGGCCCTAGAGCTTTGGGATAAAGATATTTTAAACGAATTTGAAATTGGAACTTTTAAAGGATTACAGCAAATACACATATACATTTTCGAAGATGTTTTTGATTTTGCTGGCGAAATAAGAAATGTAAATTTAATAAAAGGCAATTTTAGATTTACACCTTTATTGTTTTTAAAAACTAATTTAGAAATAATAGAAAAAATGCCAGAAAATGAATTTGAAGAAATCGTTGAAAAATACGTAGAAATGAATATTTTGCACCCATTTAAAGATGGAAATGGCAGAGCTACAAGAATTCGGTTAGATTTAATTCTTAAAAAAAATATTGGAAAATGCGTAGATTGGCAAAAAATTGATAAAATGGAATATTTACAGGCGATGGAAAGATCACCTGTAAATTCGCTAGAGCTAAAATTTTTAATAAAAGAGGCATTAACAGAAGATATAATGGATAGAGATATTTTCGTTAAAGGAATTGAAAAATCTTTCGAATATGAAAATCTAGACTATTATAAAATTTACGATATAAATAAATAATTTAATACGTTTATTTACAAAACATATATAGCTTACAGGATTGTTTTAAATGCAACCAATACAATTATATGTCTTAAACCTTAAAATGCCTTAAAACGCAAAATACGAGCCTGTATTTTTGTAAAATGTACTATTTTTACTGTAATTGTAGTGTTTTAAGGCTAAAAATGTAATAAAAAATATAATTGATTTATTTAAGAGGTGGTTAAATGAAAAAAATTTATTTAAGTTTATTATTAATTTTTTTAGGATTAATAACACATCTTATATTTAAAGATTCAAATAAATTTGTTGGTGTAACTTTAATAATAGTTGGAACATGTTTTCTAATACGTTATATTTTATTAAAAATTAATAAATGAAATTAATTGATTTTGTTTATTGTTTTTTAAAGCTATTTAATTGCTTGTAGCTTAGATTTATATATTACTAATATAATTGTAATATTCTAATCTGAAAATATAATTAAATAAAACAAAAGACGGTATTTTAGATACCGTCTTTCTGTGTTCTAGATATAATTATTATTTTTCTAGTCACTAATATTATATATCTTAATGTGATTTATAATCTATTAGGTAATTTTCCATTTTTTTAAGTTCATCTAATTCAACAGTAATTTGTATACCGTCTATATTATCCTTTTCAAAATCGTCTTCTTCGTAAGCAGATAAAGCTAAATCAAATTTCATCCCTTCTTTTCCTAAAAAATTCAAAAGATTCAAACTTATCAATGAAAAATGACTATTATATAAAAATATAACTTTATTTTCTTTGACCATAATTTTTAATTCATCAGGATTTACACCATAAAATTCTAATGTTCCTTTTATATGTTTTATATATTTATCTATCATGTAAACTCCTTGTTTTTAAAAATTCAAACAATTAAAGGTGTTTTTGTGCCTTTTATTAGTTTTCTTGTTTTTCCCCAATAAAGAAAGTTTTTATCCTGCTTAATAAATTCTTTTTGGGTTGTTTTTGTTCTAACTGCAATACCCTGTCTGCCTGCATAAGATCTATTAACTTTGTATTAAAATTTTTATAATTTTCTAACACTTTTATTCTTTCTATTCTTTCATCTTCATATTTTTCTTTTGTTTTTGCTAATTCTTTTTCTAATTCTTTATATTTTTTTAATAAGTTTTTGTATTCCGTTATATCTATTTTATTTTCTTCTGCGTTTATATTTTCTAATCCCTGTTGTAATAAAATAATACAAGTATTTGTTAAGTTGTTATTGCTTTTCTTTGCATATTCTCTTATATCTTTTTCCACTTGATCTGGCAAATTTAAGCTTATCTTAGCCATTTTAAGCTCCTTTTACGTATTCTAATTATATTCTTATTGTAATATTTTGGTATATTATATATTATATCATATTTTATTGATATATCAGGGTATTCTTAAATATTCTTATATATTTTTATTTATATATAAAAAAATATTCAAGAATACCTTATTTTTTATATAGTTTTATATAATTTCTTAAAGTTTGGTAATTCATTCCCGTACTTTCTGCACTTTTTCTAATACTGTATCCTTGGTCTAGCAATTTAAAGGCTTGTATTAATTGTGGACTGTCCTTTGTGTATTTCTTTTTTCTGCCCTTGTATTTTCCTTGTTTTTTTGCTAAAGCTATACCTTGCTTCTGCCTTTCTTTTATTCTTAAACGCTCGCTTTCAGCCATGTATTTGTATATTTCAATTATAAGATTATTTATAAGCCTGTTTAGATTTGGATCATCTGTCTTTGTACTTGGCAAGCTTAATACTTCAAGACTTGCTTGTTTCTCATTAATTATATTTATTATGTATGTCAAATCATCTGCTTTTCTACTAAGTCTATCAAGCTCTGTAACAACTAGAACATCATCAAACCTTATAATGTTTAATAATGCTTTAAGCTCTTTTCTATTATCTAAACTTGCTCCAGATTCTTTTTCTTCAAAAATCTTATCAACTCCTGTTGATTTTAGTAGTTCTTTTTGCCTATCTAAATTTTGTCCTATACTACTGACCCTTGCATATCCTAGTCGTGCCATATTTATATCCTCCTAATTTCTTTCAATTACAAGCATATAAATATATGTCTCAAATATTAAAATCGCTTAAAACTTAAATTAGAGCCTGTAATTTTAGTGAAAAATAATATAATTAGCTTATTTTTATATTAGTCAACTTTATTTAGTCAAAAATAAGCTTTATTTATCAATGTTGTTGTGTATTATAATATAAGTATACTCTATTTAGTCATATTTATATAATAAGCTATAAAAAATAAGATATATGTTTTAAAAACAAATGATATATTTTATATTTACATACATTGATTTGTGATATATAATACTCTAGTGAAAATAATATTTTAAAGGAGATTTTATATGAAGAAAAAATTCAAATTCACATTTTCGTTATTATTTTGCTTCGCTTTTATTTTAATATTAAATAATAGCAAGGTGTACGCTTCATCAAATGTAGACACAGAAAGTGAAAATTTACCTGAAATGAAGCTATCAGAAGTTATCGAAAATAATGTTAAGGAAGCAATAATTACTGATTTCGATGTTCCAGGATTTCCTCAACCACCTATTGATAATTCATATGATTATAATAGTTATGGCTTTATGGTTTTGGCTTCTAAGAAGAAATCATCTAAAGGTAAATGGGTTTATATGTATACAGCACAACCTTATGCTTTTTATAGAAATTCTAAAACTGGAGCTATAAAGGTTGTACAAGTAACTCCTACAGCTCAACATGTTGCTAATGTAGTTACTAAAGGATGGGCTGATTCAATAGCTAGAGGACCAGCTTATTTAGGAGGGAGATAAAGAAATAATAAATGAAAAATAAAGAAAAGAAAAGAAATTTTCTAAGCAAGATGAATGATATTTATAATGATAAAAATATACACCTATCTGCAAAAACAAAAGAAGAAATCTTAAAACAAACTAAAGATTTAGTTAACGATAAAACAAATATAAATTATGCGTCTTATCATCTTTACCCTCTTATTAGGAATGAATGTTATGATAATGAATCTGAAAATTTAGATGAATTCTTACAACTTATTCTTAAATATAGATGGAAAAGCTATTTTGGAATGATACTAAGTTCTGCATTTACTGGTTTTAGATAATTCGAACTTAAAAAAGAGGGATAATACCCTCTTTTTTAATACCATTTTTTACCATTGTATTCTGTATTTTCTAGATCTATTTTTTCCCAGCCACCAAACTTTTTAATATATAAGTCTTTAAGCTTTTTATATTCCTTATCTTCTACTTTTTCTGTGTCTATTCCCATGTAATAATAATATTCTTTATCTTCTTTATAAAATTCTTGTGTGAATTTATTAAGAATCCAATTTCTTTTAGATATAGGAATAGCTTTATCCTTTACTTTCCTTTTATTTTCACTTAGCCATTGCCAAGCTGTTTTAAATTCATCTTTAATTCTAAAGTACTCTATTTCTTCTTCACTCATTGGAATTATATCATCTTTAAAACAATATTCCTTATAGCAATCATTTGTAATATAATCTTCTATATCATTACACATATAAATAATACATTCTTCATCTTTAGGTTTTTTCCCATCTCTATACCAATAATCCAAACTTTTTAAGTTATCTGTTATATCTTCTTCTTGCCAATCATAAAGTACATCATTTTCAATCTCTTTATAATAATTTTGGGAATCTTCTTGTATTTGTTCATGGTATAGATCTTCTAATCGTCTATCTTCATAAATTTCTGCATCGTCGCTATATTCATCTTCTAAAATTGTATTTGGATCTAGTTTATAATATTTAACTATATTAAAATCTATATTTCTTTTCTTTTTTTCATCTTTAAAAAGTTCTACAGCATACAACCAAATTACATCATTTTTATCATTATCCTTAACTATTTTATATATTACGTTTAAAACTTTTTCTTTATTAAAATAACTTATTTTTTTAAGTTTATATTCTTTCCCTGTGCTTGTTTTTAGCAATAAAAATTTATCTTCCATATCTATATTTTCTCCTTTTTTTAGCTAAATAAATTTTTAAAACTTTCCTTGGCTTTTGTATATTCTTTTACTTTATCTTTGCTAGCTAAATTTATAATATAGTCTGCAATACTAACATTTTTTAATATTGCTTTAGCTCTTAACATTGTGTAATCTTCTAGCGTACATTTAAAACTTATAGTCTTACTTTTTACTTGTTTTTGCTCCTTTTCTAAGCTTTTTAGAAACTTCTCTGCTTGTTGTTCTTTTTCCGTTTTTTGTGTAGGTATTTACTTCCTCTCTTACTTGTTCTTGTTCGTTATTATTATTGTTTAAATTTTGCATTTTTAAGCTCCTTTCTGCTTATTTTTTATTATTAATTTCGCTTACACTATATATATGTATTTTTTTATTTAAAAAATAAAAAAAATTACTTTTTACTTACTTTGGACTTACTTTTTCTAAAATAACAATGTATTATTTTTTACTTATTTTTGTCTTAAAACCCTAACTGTTTATATCACTATTTTTAAAAAAAATGGGGATATAAACAGTTAGGACATTTTTTAGATGCATATCTTTTTAAATTTTTTAGATCCTTTTTTTTATTTTTTAAACAAAAGTACACATAATAAATGTAATTAAATAATAAACGGAGAATACAAGTATTTAAGTTGTAATCCGTGCAGTGTTCGTAAAAATTTTAATAAAAATATATTAAGCATAAGATCTAAAAAAGAAAAAAATAGTAGTGGAATTTAAAAAAATTAGGTAAAAACAAGATTTTAAAATATAAAATTAACAAAAAT
>Ga0181466_1000702_pt1 | contig 12271 bp, 7 predicted proteins | sample InSIn4gowninarea_FD_119078 | JGI IMG/M metagenome (GOLD analysis project Ga0181466, IMG submission 119078) | Clean room microbial communities from NASA Spacecraft Assembly Facility at Jet Propulsion Laboratory, Pasadena, California, USA -... ... | reverse complement strand
AAAAAAGGGGGGGGGGAGTTTCCACTAGACTGCACACAGCCCAGTAAAATGCATCGCATAATCTCACCTAGTTGCCCTTCCTCCTCTACTTCTTGACCGAGGTCTCTCGCTTCTGCTGCTGGTTCTGGCGCTGGGACCTATGGATGTCTCGCCTCGTTCTGCTAGGCGGCTGTTGCTGGGAATGTAGCGGTCGATTTCATGGTTGGCAGGATCGTCGACATAATCTCGTGTGCGGCGGCGGTAGTCTCTGTCATAGTCGCGATCTCTGTCTCGATCGTAGTCACGACCCCTATCACGATCACGATGATGACTGTAGCGTTCGTCTCTTTCTCTAGTGCTGTAGCGGTCATCATCTCTGTCTCTTGTGCTGTAGCGATGGTCATCGTCCCTTCTACGAGAGGAGCTGGGCATGTAGCGATCGATGGGGCTACGGGATCTGGAGCGACGTCTGTGATCCCTATCCCTATCTCGGTCTCTTTCCCTGTAACTGTCTCTGCGTCCAGGTGATCTGGTACGACTCCTTGCTCTGCTGTCACGATAGCGATCTGACCTTGGTGGCGGACTACGCGATCTCTCAAGGTGTTTACTACGTGGAGCGGCAGGACGAGGACTCCGACTGCGTGCACGAACAGAAACAGAGTCACGAGTTGGGGCTGCTGCAGCTGCGGCTGCTGCCTCTCTCTTCCGCTCTGCTGCGCGTTCGGCGGCTCTACGTGCCTCATCCGTATTCATCCAGGCCTTTCGCTCGGCACTAAGTTTGCGGAGGCGGGATTCACGGCGAGCATGCGTATCGCGTTCTCTTTCTTCATGATGACGGGATCTGCCACGGTCTCTGTCGTCGCGACGGTGATATTTCTCTCGGTCTGGACTGGGCGAGCGGGCGCGATAGTCTTTGCGTGAATCCCGACTTGTGACGTGGGCATCTCTTTCTCGTCCTGGCTCAGGTCGTTTGTCGCGGACATATTCTCGATGAGATGGAGGTGCGGCTTCTTCGCTTTGGTCTCTCTCTCGAGGACGAGAAGTCTTGTCCATCATGCGTTGACTCTCCCTGAGAAGCATACGTTCGGCTTCGGCTTCGAGACGTTTGGCCTCTTCTTCTTCCTCTTTTTTCTTTCTGGCCGCTCTTTCCTCTGCCTCTTTCTTCTCTTGCTCTTCACGCTCCTTTTTCTTCTTTTCGCGCTCTTCTTCGAGTGCCTTCAAACGTTCCTTTTTCTTTTCCTCTTCTCGTTTGCGAATGGCATCTCGTTCAGCGCGCCTCTTCTGGTCTCGTTCGAGTCTTTCCTTTTCCTTGATCAGTTCAGCTGCGCGAGCTTTCAATGCCTCAAGCTCGGCCTTTTTCTTGGCCTCCTTCTCCAACTTCTTCTGCAAGCGCAGCTGTTCAGCAAATTGTTTTGCTCTCTCTTGTCTGCGAACTTCGGCGTCTGCTGCATAGGCTTCATCGCTCCTGTTCCCATTTGCTTCTTCCTCTCTTGCAGCATCTTCACCAATTTCTTTGCGCCGAATGTCGCGTAGAGCGGCCTCAGCGTCAGCCAAGTAGGAAGTAATGTAGCGGTCGATGTCGGCTTCAGTCGCAGGGTAGATGTCAGCACGAGCAGCAGCACCTTCTAGCAAGGGTGCAGCAAGACGACGGTCCTTGGCAAGGTATTTGACAGGGTCGCGATCGATTTCAGCATCAGTGAAGGTTTGAAGTGATTGAATGAGAGTGGATTTAGTCTGTGTTATGTTAGACGATACTCTGCTTGAAAATAACACTTCGTACTCCTTCTTCGAACTGTGACCACGTCTTTTTGCGCAAAGCATCAAACTCGCCCTTTTTCTTAAACGTGTGGAGAAGACCGTCTATGGATGCGCGTTTGGCTGAGGATAGAGGAAGCTCAGAAACCCTGGGTTTCTTGCGAGGAGGTAATTTGAACTCATCGTTCCCATCAATCACTGTCGCCATTATGGTTGAATAAATGAGCGATATATTTCCAAGCCAAAGGCGAGGTGTTACAGTTCGGAGTTTAGCTTTCAGGCACAGGAAGTTGCAAGTCGATAGATAATAAAGTTGCGGAGATGCCAAGCTTGGGTCAAACGCCAAGGATACCTTTCGATCAAAGTAGGAGGACGAGGACGAGGAGCTGAACATCACCTGCTACATCAAATCATACGGCCAATTGCGCGCCAGACAATTACCGTATACTGGACAACATCTTTACTACCAATCCTGACAGTACACATCCAAGCTTGGACTTCACTTTCGGCTTCCTAGGAGTCCACAAACATAACCCCTCAAATCACATCTTCGGCGCAATGGTTCACAAAGTCCTCTTCTGGGGCGGCTTCGGTATGCGCATACACTAGCAAACAAGACTCGCCAATACAAAAAGACCATGTCTAACACATCCCATACAGGCGTCGCTGTCCGTATCTGGCAGCTAGGCATTGAGATGCGTCCATTCTTCCAACGCCAAGCCCTCTGGGCTTACCCCATGTACGCCGGTATTGGCGGTGCCTTTGGTTACTGGCTCACTGGTGTCGAAGACCGACAACTACGCATCCTCGGAGAGACTAGAGACAGACTGCTTGAGAAGAGGAGGAGGAGGGCCGAGAGGGACTTGCATGCTCCTACTGACTCACAGAAGCACGACGAGGGCATTTTCGCTTCTCCTCTTGTTGTCAAGGAGTACGGTTACGATGTCCCTGGCGGAGAGACAAAGAAGGTTGCATAGATGAGGAAGAAGAAATGGGTGAAGTTATGGAAAGAGGAAACGAAGACGAAGCCATTCGAAGCTGCTGTACAAGGGTGGTAAGATGGGAATGTGCAAAATGCAAATTCTATTATGCAAAAGGATACCATGCCTACGATAGGGACATTGTATTTGCACTTTACAAGCAGTTGATTCTTGATGTACTACTGGCTTTTTGGCTTGTGGAATTGACGGCTGCCTCACGCGTGTACATCATTGCAGCTGGAAGCCGCAACGTCGCGGCTTTGTAATACAGTATAACTTGTTTACTTGTCATCTTTGCACCTGAAACCGTGTCGTTGTGAATCTTTCATAGTATACCAGGACCTCTTCTCCGGCTGATTTCCTCAACATATACCTTCAGCAAACGTCTCACGCGATCTTGCATATCCGGCTGATGCGCGGAGATCATCATCATGCAGGCACCATCTCTATCTGTCTCTCGGATTTCAAGCCGTCAACCCTCTCCAAACCCATCAAGACAAAGAGGCATCGTAGTCTTTTCTGGTGGCAGTGCTGCCAACAATCTGGTTGATGTCTTCAACAACATATCTAGCACCTCGTGCCCGTTGAGCTACGTCATTCCTATCAGTGATAATGGCGGCAGCACCAGCGAGCTGATAAGAGTTTTTGGTGGTCCTGGTATGTTAAAGTACTATGATATGTTTGAGCGTTATTGACATTGGTTTACAGGTATTGGTGATCTTCGCAGTAAGTGTGGCATTTTTGCTTCCTCATCTCGTCTCTCGTCTCCCAATTTTATATCGTCGTAAAAATCCAAAACAGACTAGAAGACTTGCACATATATGCCGTAACAAGACAGCCACTTACAACATCCAGGCAGACTAGTTCGTCTGATCCCGGATGATGGTGATCCTTATTCAGAAGCCCACTCCATCAAAGCCCTCTTCAACCACCGCTTGGCAAAAGACAGCAAAGTCGCAAGGCTAGAATGGCAAGAAATCATCGAAGCTGAGCACTCTGTCTGGGAGGGTGTATCGACCCCCAAGAAGGAGCTCATTCGTAGTCATCTAAATTGGGTGAATCTTGAAATCGTCAAAAGACTACGACCATCATCGCGTTTCGACTTTTCCGGAGCGAGTATAGGCAACTTGTTTCTCACAGGGTAAGTTTTGACACCTCTCATTGATTGGATGAGTTTATGATTTGACAAATACCAGCGCACGTCTTTTCACAGGCTCCCTCGAGAGTGCAATCTACCTCCTTAGCACAATCTGCCTAGTACCCGCATTCACCTCAGTCTTACCAGCCATGAACACAAACTTCACCCACCACATCTCCGTCTCGCTTTCAAACAACGACATCATCACGGGCCAAAACAACATTTCCCACCCAAGCGCACCTACAGCCCTCTCCTCATTAACACCACAAGGATCATCCACAGAAGAAAGCGACAGAGTCGAAGACGCAAACCTACCCGGCTCCTTACCGTCTCTGCGCAAACCAGCCATCGACTTCTCCAAAACAGACGAAGAGGACCTTCCCGCACGCATAGCACGACTGTGGTACATTAACCCATACGGCCAAGAAATCAAATTACCCATCAACCCACGCGTGACAAGCTCTCTAACAAGCGCATCCTGCCTCATCTACTCGATCGGATCTCTCTTCACCTCGATAATCCCATCTCTGATCCTCAAAGGCGTGGGACAAGCCATTGCTTCTCCAGCCATCAGGTCTAAAATCCTGATTCTGAACGGGACTATAGATCGCGAGACGGGACCCTCGAACAAGCCATTCACGGCTTTAGATTTTGTGGCTGCGATCGCGGATGCGTGTGCGCAATCTCGAGGGGCGGAGAGGGCAACCTCTGACGAGTATGTGTGTTATGTAACCCACGTCATCTATCTTGATTGTGAAGGCGCACCAAAGGTCGATAAAGAGGCGTTTCGAAGCTTGGGCATTGAGACGTTGAGGATTTATGGTATGGGTGGTAAGGGGAGATATGATGACAAAGCTCTGCAGCAGTGTTTGGAGGTTATTATGGGTAGGGCTGATCCTAGAGGTGCGGCTATGAGGAGGAATACTCTTGAGCGATAGATCTGTTGTGGATGGGGGTGGACGTGAAGTTGTTGAGTAGTGTTGTATCAACGATTGCATCTTTTGCTGGTTACTCGAGACTTGTCACTTTTGTGTAGTAAAGTCACATAGACGGCAAACTCTGTAATAAAAATAAGATTTCAACATATACACACAAAACGCCAGGACACGACTCCATCTATACAAGCACTTTTCAACACACTCCCATCTACTCCTGCTCCTCGTCCTCATCCTCAGGCCCAGCATGTAACTTCTCAACATAATCCCTCGCAAGCGCCTTGACCCTCTCGGCCTGAGATTCCTTGGCGCCACAGCCCTCTTCAAACTCCAACCAGCGCTTAAACACAAACCTTGCCCTGCGCTTCTTCATCTTGACATTGGCCATACGTTCAAACAAGGCACGGACAAGTTTGACATCACCGAGTTGGTTGCTGGTGGCTAGCAACCCGCGTTCCAGATCGACAAACATGTCCCACCCCGAATTCCACTTGGGCCATTCGGAGAGCAGGCCCTCGAAAACAGTACGGCCTCGTTCGGCGTCGCCGTTGGGGGATTTGAATTCCAGTGCTGCGAATTTGGCCGTGAGAGGGCGGTGTTCGGTTTTGGGGACGGATTGCAGCGCGCGGGAGAGTAAAGCTCTAGCTCTGGTGGGGGAATTTGCATTGTTGAAGAGAAAGGCGGCGTAATTCTCCCACATGCGAGGCGAGGCGCGGAAATCCTTTTTCGCCACCATCTTCTCGAATACGTCGTCTGCTTGCTTCGTCTTGCCTGCTTGTGTGTAGATTGATGCCAGGCGTTCGTGCATGGTGAGCGAGTCTTGGACTTGACAGGCTTGCTTGAAGACGTCGTCGACTTTGTCCGTTTCGCCGTATGCGACTTCGAGATTCAGGAGTGCGATCCACACGTTTTGCTTCTCGTCTTGTTCGCGGAGGTGGATTGTGCGGAGGGCGCGCGCGCCAATCTCGCGTGCTTTTTGCACTTCCGAGAGTTGGAGTTGGAAAGCCATGTATTGGATCCAGAGCGCTGAGTCGGAGGGTGAGGTTAGCAGTAGACGTTCGAAATCGGCGACGGATTGCGGTCCGTGGGCGTCTAGGTCGCCTGTGCGATCTTCGACGATTTGAGCCTTGCGTTTGCGCTTCTTGGATGGTGCGGCTTCGCCTTCGGTGTCTGATGCTGCGTCGTCTTTGGAGAGAGAAGCGGAGCCCGTCCAGTCGAACCCGGATGTCGTGAGACCTGCTGTTAGAGACTTGCGGGGAGCAGTGGTGTCGTCTTCAGAGTCGGAGGCGGAAGAGTCCATCTCTTCGTCGCTCTCTTCGGCATCCTTGACGTTGCTGAGGTCGATACCGCCCATTTCGTCGTCTGATGACTCTGCTTCTTCCTCTTCAACGACAACTCCGTCGTCACTCTCGGAAGCGTCCTCCATGTCATCATCGCTGTCATCGGCGTTCTTAAAATAGCTTGCCCGTAGACCGAAACTAATTCTTCGCTTCGAAGTGTCGATTTGCAACACCTTGGCCTTGACGAGGTCACCGGCATCGTAGAGCTTCTTGACATCGGCGACCTTTGTGTCTGCGATTTGAGTTTTGTGACAGAGACCAGAAACCTTGGGTTGAGTGTTGTCGACGTCGATGAAAACACCAAAGTCCTCGACCTTGCGAACCTTGCCAGTGACGATATCGCCGACCTTCAGATCGCCAAATCCATTGGGTGGGACGTAGTTCTTGTCAACGTGAGAGGCCTTTAAGCTGAGTTGAACATGGTTGAGGTTTGCGTCTACTGCGAGAATCTTTCCCTTGACAAGCTGGTCAATCTCAACAGCACTCTTCCACTCCTTGATGAATTGATCAGTAATATCGGAAACACGAACGAAAGCATCAACGCGGGGACCAAGATTGACAATGACACCCTTGTCTGTGACAGCCTTGACGAAACCGCGCACAACATCGTTGACAGAAAGTTGTGAAATGGCAGTGACCTCCTTGTCCTCGACTGGAAGAGAAGAAGACAAGATACGAGAAGGACGCATAGAGAGGAAGACGCGCTTGTTGGGAGCATCGATGCTGACAACGCAGACACGGACAATCTCATTACGTTGATGCTCGGTAGGGTTTGCTTGAGTGTAATCATCGGCCATTTCAGTAAGGGTGACAATACCGGAGACGGCATCACCCAGCTGGACTGTAAAGGAGCGCTCGCTAGTTTTGGTAATCTTTCCTGCCAAGACTTGTCCGACAGAAAGATCGGATAGAGATTTCGGTCCAGAGGCAGAAGCTATAGCAGCAAGATCGAGGTGAGCGGTGTTTGTATCGACATTCTTGACAGTCACTCGTAATGCGCTACCAATTGGAAAGTTCTTGGCGAGATCGTTGAGAAGAGAGACATCGTCGCTCAGATCAAGTAGATCGATGCGACCACGGACATTGGGAGAGATGTTGGCCCAGACCGACTTGTCAATGTTGTTGATGAAAGCAACGTGTTCGCTACCAACCTCGACCTTGTCTAGAGTGAGGACGTCTGAATCGGAGCTGATCTTTGCGTCGCTCTTGGCGGTAAGCTCAAAGACGGGAATCCTTGACTGACGGTGGGAGATGGGCAAGAAGCGGTGGTTGCGAGCGTCATGGATTCCAAGGATGCGGACAGTCAAGACCTGCTTGGGCTTGAACTGGGAAAGAGGCTTTTTACGGTTCTTGATTTCATCAAAGTTGGAGAAGCACTCGGAGACGTCGATGCGACCTTGGAGGTTGTCGCCGAGGACTACATTCAACTGAGTCTCCTTGACAGAAACGATACGAGCCTTGGTCTCCTTTCCGAGAGTATAGTCAGCAATGGAAGAAGAAACACCGTCTACCGGGTTGATGACAGCCTCGTTGGCGAAAGAGCTCTTCTTATCGTCCTTCTTCTCCTCCTCACGCAAAGTCAAGACGAACCTCTGCTGGCTAGGGTCGACCTTTGATACTCTGGCTAAAATAGACTGGTCCTTGCGCATGCCGAAGGCTGGTAATGAGAGCTTGTCAAGAGTGATCTGAGTCTTTGGCAGGAAGCCAACAAGACCGGCAGCGAACTCAACAAAGATACCATCTGGGGTAATGTTGCGTACGAAGCCACTAGCTTCAAGACCAACCTTGATGTCCTTGAATTGGGTGATAAAGGTACCAGCCTTGGCAGCCTTGAGGATACTGGGCTTGTTGCTAAGAACAAGCAAGTGGCGTCTGGCAAGCTTCTCCAAGACAACCAAGTCTGTCAGTTTCTGACCAACTCTGATTTGTTTGATAGCAGAACGGCACTTCTGCTCGGAACCGTCTGTGAGTTGGTATAGACGAAGAGTGCACTTGATGTCGGAGCCTTCGAGATCAAGCATGACACTCTCACCAGTGGCCTCAGTGACGGTGGCGTTCACAACCTGGCCTTCCTTGAGTTCGTTCCAAGCAGACTCTTCGACTTTACCGAAAGCGGAAGGATCCTTGCAAGATACCTTGAGCTCGTTCTCTTCAGCGTCAACTGATAGTGCGTGCACGTTGACAGTCTGGCCAAGTCTGAAATGTTGAGATGGATCAGCGATATAAGCCTCGCTCATTTCTGACACTGGCAGCCAAGCTCGGATGGTGCCGTAGAATTGAACAACGGCTCCAGTGTTCTTGATGTTGATGATGGTTCCAGGCGCTTCGTCTCCAACCTTGATATCCTTGTACGACTTCCAGATGTTTGAATCTGAGTTGACGAGTGTCTTCTTCAAGGTGACACGGATCTGCTTCTTGTCGAGATCAACAGTAAGAACACGTCCGTTGACTGGGAAGCCGTCTCTGAACTTCTTCTCTGGGTGTTGTAGGCGGACGTCTGACATGTGCATTTCTGGGACGAGTGCGTCAATGCCATCAGCCAACTTTACTAGGATGCCAGTGACACCCTTTGCGCCAAGAAGAAGTTTCTCTACTATTCCCTTGACTGGAGTGCCGACTTGTACATCCTCGATGCGAAGGAAAGGTTGCTCAAGAACCTTCTTCTCGAGTGAAACATTGTAAACACCATCAATAGGGTTGAAGCTTAGGATTCTGGCTGGATGAGTTGAGCCGAGCTTGTATTGACCAGTGGATTCTGTGAGGGAGTCGATCTTGGTGTCGGAGATTCTAGAAATATGGGCAAATGCTGGGTTTGCGGATTCGGCAAACTTGAGGTAAAGACCCATGTTGGGCTCAACTTCGACAACCTTGGCCTCTTCGATAATGGACGAGGGTTGAAGTTTGGCTGCTTTCTTCTCGGTAGAAGGAGAAAGAACCTTGAAAGTCTTGAGGTGGTCCAGGAAAGAGATACCAACCTTCTTCTCGTCGGAAGAAGGAAAGGTGCATATGATACGAGCCTTGGCCTTGGAGCCGATTTTAAACTTTGTGGCAATGTCTTCTAGACGGCCGCCAGCACCAGAGTGAACAATATCGGCGGTAGCATCGAGCATGCCCATAATCTTAGCAGCAACTCCGCCACGACCATTCTCGGTAATCAAGACATCCACGGCAGTACCAGGTAGGAATGCATCGACCGTGGGAGCCTCTGATAGATATTGCTTGTTGATGTCGCCGATCCTGGCATTGTCTGGAGCCAGTTTGAGAACCTTGTCGCTCTTTCCAGTGACAACGCAGAGCATCACCTGTCCCTCACGGATCTTATCAATATCACCCCAAGCCTTTCCTAGCTCCTTCTTGGATACGAAACCCTTCATCTCTTGATCTTCGAGACCGAGATCCATGACCAACCCATGGTCCTCGACACTGCGGACTGCTGCCTGTACAGTGTTGTGGAGAGACAGGTCAGACATGTTGAGGCCAGTATTTGCTACCTTTGGGTCGACAGAAAGTTCGATTCTCTTCTTGTTCTTTCGGAGGCCGTTTGAGGTGGAATCGTCTGCAGTAGATGTGACAATTGCACGGAGATACTGTCCAACATGGAAAAGTGAGTCGAGTTCAATGTCATCGTCTTCGTTGTCGGATTCTTGGTTCTCTTTCTCGTCTTGGTCAGCCTGGGCTAGTAGAGTTTCAATTTTTTCGTTGACTCTTGAAGATACAGCCGTTAGTGGGATGAAACCAGTCAGGTTGTTGGGAAGGGCAAGAGCGACATCTCTGGAAGTAATGGCCGAGACTTGACCGAGCACCATAGAACCGACAAGCAGATTCTTGTAGCTCAAGCCTTGGACCTTGACTTTGGGTAGTCCTGAGTCATCTGCTGCGCCCTTCTTTCCCTTGGTCTTTCTCTTCTTTTTGGCTGGTGCTGCAGTGTCGGCACCTGCTTCTGCGTCAGCTTCGTCGTCGCTGAAGCCATCGTCGGCGTGAGGCTTCTTCTTTCCGGTGGACTGTTCAAACAAGACATCCTTTTCGGCTTGAATCTTGATTTGCTTGTGCTCGAGAGGAGTCAAGACACTGGCACCACCACGAGGGAATGAACGGTCCTCTTCCTGGACAAGTGTGGATTTTACGGGCTTCTTTTCCTTGTCGCCGTCTGGTTTTGGTTTGGAGGATTTGTCTGACTTTTCCTTGGATTGAGACTTGAGGAATGCGGCAGCATCCTTCTTTACAAGACCATCGTCGGCCTTGTTGCGCTTGGCCGGGCGGTCTTCAGTAGCGGCCTTTCTTTTTATGGGCGCCATGATTATATGATAGTATGGCGATAAAGTTGGCGCTGGGACGCAAAGCTTCAAAAGATTGCCGCCAAAAATTCATGAAAGCGATAGTGTCATAAGTCGTGAGTACCAATGGCAGCAATGGCTGACAGATGAGTTGACCCGAACAGCCCGCCTCGAACCCTGAAAAGTCCCGTCGGCGTAAAAGTAGCCGATTGGCACGTCACAGTGGCTGGAAAGCTTGGCGGACTCGAAGTGAACGCGGTCCTACGCGTCGAGAGTCGTTTTCAATTTATCCCCATCTTGCCGTCTTTCCATACCATATCATTTGCCTTGTATTGTTCTTGTTTGATAATTCCATTTGCTTCTCTCGTCTTGCATCGCTTCTGTACGCTGCTTGCGACAACATGTCCTCATTTGAACACCACCTCTTGTCGTCGTCGTCGCAAGGTAGCAGTCAATATGATCAAGAACAGATGATTCCGTCATCGCCCATGGGTCCACCTCCATCCAGCATAACCAGCAGTAAACCCAAGAAGGCTCCTTCCATCACCCCCAGACGCTTCACCCGCTTCTTCACACCCATATCTACTCTCAGCACAAAGTCACGATCATCTAAGTCGGGTAGGAAACTACGTGATATCACTGGCACGGCCAACAACCGAAAGAGTCTTGATAGCCTACCTATTCCTAAACTCAATGGGTTTGAAGACATTCAAGAGAGCCAATTCGAGACTCCCCGAAAGAGAAGGAAGATATTACCAACCCCGGAGAGCTCGCCTGCTCAGCCTCTGTCATCGCCCTGCCGACCTGGAGACGTTGCGCCACCCAGCCCAATATACCACCATGACGACTCTTGCATGAGCTCGGATGAGGACTTACACCAAGAAGCGCCAAAGCAATTCCCACAACCCATCCGTCGCTTGCGTCAGGTCGGTACCAACAGCCGCATCTTGCAACGAAGCTTTGGCGGTGGTAGAGCATTGAACAGAGGCAGCCAGCTTGACCACTGCTCATCCTGGCAATCGCAAACGGCAAACTTCTACAGTCGTCCTGATGACTGTCACAGCTTTAGGGGCTCTGCCCTTCCCTTTTGCGTGACTCCCTGCCACACAAACTCCTTGATCGCCATTGGTGACGAAGAGGGAGCTATTCGTTTAGTCGACTCGGCCGATGCTAGCAATGTCTCCTTTGCCGATTCACACATTGCTTTCCGTCCACACCGAAATGCTGTCATGGACATTGCTTTCTCCTCCGATGATTTCCTCTTCGCCACAGCATCGGGAGACCAGACCGGCCGTATCATAGATATGCGCACTCAGCAGACCCGCTATACCATGGAAGGCCACATGTCATCTGTGAAGCAAGTCCGCTTTCAGCCCGACAATGATATGATTGTGGCAACCTCGTCACGCGATGGTAGTGTCAAGATCTGGGATCTACGATGTTCTGGTGCTGAAGCCCCGGCTGCAGACTTTTCTGTTGCTTTCGAGCCAGGCAATAATCTGTTAGCGAGGCCAGCCTTGAATCACACAGTTCGCTATGTGGATCAGATAAACTGCATCAAGAATGCCCATTCACTCCATGTCCCCACTCCTCTCCTTAGTACTGACTCTTCCTCGACCAACCCTCGAGATGCTTTTGCCTCTTCCAGAGCAAACTCATCCTCCAACGCACCTACACGCAAAACCGACGTCTCAATAACCTCCCTTTCTTTTCTCCCCGACTCCCGCTCGCATCTCATTCTTACAGCATGTGAATCGAATGCCTCGATCAAGCTGTGGGATATCAGAGGCAAGCACACCTTCCGTGGCAAGGACGCTTCATCGCCCTCGATTCCACTCGCTTCGACTCCTTCGCCAACCTCTCATCCCCG
>Ga0181466_1000701_pt1 | contig 12271 bp, 14 predicted proteins | sample InSIn4gowninarea_FD_119078 | JGI IMG/M metagenome (GOLD analysis project Ga0181466, IMG submission 119078) | Clean room microbial communities from NASA Spacecraft Assembly Facility at Jet Propulsion Laboratory, Pasadena, California, USA -... ... | reverse complement strand
AACCACCGCCAGCATTTCCGTCCTCGCGCTCGTGCTCCCCAATACCTCGCACCCACTCTACGACCCCACAAGCCCAAACACCCACCACCCCTCAAAACCCACAACCCAGCCCACCACAACTTCATCCAGCAAAAAGATCACACCCCACCCCTCCGATGACGAAGTCGAATCCTTCACCCTTATGGACGTCGAGGAAGTCAAAGCGGCCATGGGGAGAGGCGAGTTCAAGCCCAACTGCGCGCTCGTGCTGCTGGACTTTTTCGTCCGGCATGGCGTTTTGACAAAGGAGAATGAGCCGGATTACGCGGATATCGTGGCGAGGTTGCATAGGAGGTTTGGGTTTCCGGTGGGGTAGAGGGGGTGGGACTTGGGGAAGGGCGGGGCGTGTCGGACCAGAGGGGTTTGGAGGGATGGGGTGGTGAGGTGCGGGATGGGGCGTAGGTTTACGAGAGAGTGGGAAAGGGAAATGAGGGGATGCTAAGCAAACCCTACTGGAGGGATGGGCGTGGTTCTGGTGGATGGTGATGGTGAATGAAGATGGGAGGCGGCTAAGAATTGCTAGCTACGACATCATGATCCTGTGGGGAAACAGAAGGAAAATATGGAACATAAGAGAACGAATATACATGAATCAATTCGTAACCTGGAGGGGGGGTGTTGAACTTAAATCATTTCAAACTCAGTTTTCCCCGAAAGAAAACCGCCTAATTACTGACTTTTGGAAACCCATAATCCCCAGAAACCGACGCTAGATTGACTCACTACGGACATCACTACGGATCCACCACCGCTCGCAGGAGAGAGGATAAGGGCAGGAAAAAAGGGGCTTTATACTACTTCTACTTCAGCCATTCCTAATCCCACTTTTCCATGCTTCTCGGAGCTTCCATAGACCGGCCTCGATCTAGCCGACAAAGATGGCAAGCCCGCGAAATGATGAAGCTGAAGCTTCAGCCAAACCTTTCAGCCCTTCCCATCGACCAATGCCTTCTCTTAACCGGTTCTCCGATTGGTAAAAGGTCGCTCCGTTTCCTTCGCCTCGCTATATGTGTTTTTTTGGGCATGCTGGCAATTGTATCGATTCGGATATGACGCTTTCGCGACAGAACAAAAGCTTGCGTACGGAGCTTGGGGAGAGGCGACTTAATTGGGCGCCCCCCGGACGACGCTCGGTAAGTTCGAGTGTTTCTCCATTTCGAGGCGGTTGCGTCAGGTCCCAAGTACCCAGGGTGTTCGGATTCCAAAATATCGTTTCGTCGTCATTGTTTTCGTCGCAGCGGCCCGCGTGTTGATAGTACCACGTAGAACTGCGCTGCACGTGGTGTATTTGGTAGAATGAGGAGTACCAGCAATTTGTGTTGTGGAGGGCCGAGTCGTGGAGCTGGCGAGTGCGCGCATTTCGACGACGAACTTATTCAAGAAGGTTGAGGCGGAGAATATGAATATTGAGGGATGCTTTTAAGGGGAGAGGGAGCGCCATTGAATAGGGCGATCTTCTTTTTGGAGGGAGGATTTGTGGAAGGGTGGGGTTCTTCTTTCTTTCTTTTATTCCTTTCGTCGTGACGTCGTCCCCCCATTTCATGTCGTTTCATGTGAAGTTTTTCCTTCTTCATTTCTTGATCAACATGTAGATCTGGTCCATACGTAGCCCTGTGAGTCTCTTCCAGGGCCCTTCGAGGTAGAGGAGGAGACCGCCGAATGAAACGTAAATTTTTCTGCAAGGGGGGGTTTGCCCGGTTGGTTAGCGTGATCTCAGTAAGGAATGGTGGTTGGATGTTTCGCGACTGCGTGTTATGCGCGGAGGAGACATCGTAGTGCATGTAGGACTCGTTGCTCAGAGTGAGGAGTAAGATGACCGCGCGACGATGCCGAGCAGAGGCCAACAGGGCGACAGCAAAACCACAATAGGACAACAGTATTCAAAACAAGAAGCCAACGACAAAAACAACGCAAAACCTCCACAGCCCCAAAAGGCCACCTAGAGGACCACAAAAAGTCCAACCCTAAAAAAGGGAAACAAAAAGCACAACCAACGCAACCACTTACAACATATCCTCCCCCGCAGTCTCAAGCCTATAAATCCTCCCCCGGCAAACATAATCAAACGCATCCGCGAGCGTGGCCTCCTCCTGGCCCCGCCTCTCCCTCCAGCCCTGCCCGCCGCCCGTCTCGTCTTTCGTCCCGTCCAAGCTCAGCGTAGTGGCGAGGAGGAGCTGGATCGACTCGCCCACGGAACAGGGGTAGAGCTCCGTGTTGATGTCCAGCGACATGGTGGTGTCGTTGTTGCTGTTGGATCCGTAGAGGCGCGCAACGCGGTCGTACTTGGCGGCATTGATGGAGGTGACCTTGAAGGTCTCGTCGTAGATTTGGGCGTCGGACATTCTGGCGGTGGGGCTTGGTGGTGTGGGTGGTGGTGGTGAGGGTGGTGGTAACTTGAGGAATCGTAGAGTGGGTGCGAGGTATTGGGGAGCACGAGCGCGAGGACGGAAATGCTGGCGGTGGTTTACGAGCGCAGAAGGTAGACCTTAGGGGTTTTAGGTTGGTATTCTCGGCTGTGTTATTTTTCAAATGTCTTGCCTCTGGAGCTATGGAGCTGCTGTGTTGATTATTGTTTTGCGCGCGAAAAAGTGGTCCAGGTGTTTCGGAAAAAAAGGAAACCCACATCGTGCATGACTCATGGTAGATATCAAATCCATGAATCTCCCAGTTTCTTGCTTTAAAATTGATTAACCACCATAAACAACGACGAAACGTACAGGAAGTCTTTGCCTTCCGCGCTTACACAACGCATCAACAACTCGCCAATGTCCTTCCGCAAGCGCAACATCGGCATCTCCCAATCCTCCTCCACAACCTCCACCACTCCCACAAACACCACCCCGCAAAACCCCGCTTCGATATCTACAACACCCCAAGCACCACCCGGCACCCGCCCCTCCCCACTCGACGGCCGCACTACAACCTCAACCGGTACTCCCTCCCTCGACTCTCTGCTAGCCGGCCACGCCGGTCTCCCGCTTGGTTTCGGGTTACTCATTGAAGAAAACGGAACCACGGACTACGCAGCGCCGCTGCTGAAGCATTATGCAGCAGAGGGGATTGTGCAGGGGCATGTATTGCATGTGGTTGGTGTAGGCGATGGGTGGGTGAAAGAGTTGCCTGGGTTGGTTGTGGGTGGTGGGGAGGCGGAGCGTGAGAGGAAGGAGTCTAGTAGGGAACGCGAGAAGATGAAGATTGCGTGGAGGTATGAGCGGTTGGCTGGTGGTGGGGACGGTGCAGGTGCAGGTGCAGGGAGGAGAGGTGCGTGGTTCCGCTTTGTTTCTTTTTGGCGGTCTGCCACTGCTGGATCATTGTTTCCTGTGGAAGAATCCCTATATGTACCATATAGTCAATACCATTCGTTCCACTTTGCCTATGCTCGCTCAATGTCTGTGACGACCCCGCCACTGACTTCCGTGAAGCAGCGCCCGTCGCGGTTGATCGCTCACCACATCCAAACAATCCTACCACTCCAACAGACGAACCTGCAATGTTCTGCCACACCTTCGACCTCGCCAAACGCATGAACATTCCCACCAGCGCACAAATCCACCATCACGCCATCAACACGACATCATCACAAACATCACCCTTCGCCGCCACACTCCAGAAACTGGTGACGCTTCTCCAAAGCAGCACACCAACCACGACAACAACCACAACCACAACCCCAACAACAATCCACCGCATCGTCATTCCCTCTCTCCTCTCACCAGCCCTATACCCACCACAAGCCAGCACCCCGTACCACCTCCTCCAATTCATCCACGCCCTCCGCGCCCTCCTGCGCCTCTACCCCCAACAACTCACATTCCTAGCCTCCCTACCGCTAACCCTCTACCCCCGCACTAGCGGCCTCATCCGCACCATGGAACACCTATGCGACGGGGTACTAGAGCTGACACCCTTCCCACACGCCATGGACGAAGGTCTAAGCGGGAACCCATCATCGTCGCTAGCAACCTCCGGGGCGGCGACCGCAATGGAAGAGCGGCCGCAGGGCTTGTTGGCGGTGCATAAGTTGCCGGTGCTGCATGAGCGGGGTGGTGGTGGGGGTGGCTTGAAAGGGTGGGGAGATGATCTGGCGTTTACGGTTAGTAGGAGGAGGTTCGTGATTACGCCGTTTAGCTTGCCGCCGGCGGAGGGGGATACAGATGCCCAGAGGGGTGAGGCGGAGGGGGGGAAGCTTACGAAGGAGAAGATGGAATTCTAGAAACAGTGATGAATGGCTCGATGACACCGCATTTGCTGTACTGGATGGTAGATGGCAAAATTACGCAGGACCTGCAGAGCGCAATGATCGTGTAGAATCAAATTCTAATCAGCGAGATCTCAGATCATATTCCTCCTCCGGAATATCCCGCAGCGCAGGCTCCATCATGTCCTCCATTTCAATCTGCTCCCAACCGCCGTGGCCGGCACCGGAGCCGAAATTGCGTGTATATGTACGGCCGTACGTGGCTTGCTGCACGTCAACGGGAACGCCAGCGAGACGAGCGCGGAAGCTATCGCCCAAACATGAAGAGAGGACTAGATATGCTGCGAAGAGGACGAGTGGAAGGAAGAGTATAAAGCCGAGAAGGACGAAGATGTTCATTTTTTTTCGGGGCTGGAGATTTTATTAATTTTTGCTTGGAAGTGGATAAGTATATTTAAGTGACTGCTGCTGATGGTGGGGAAGAGTTGCTATGTTATTCGCAGCGTCTACATGAATGTGAACCGTCACACATTGGTCGTAGCAAGTTTGTAAATAGCCGTGGTTTCGCCGAGCGAGAATATCCAAATTATCTTTTGTGCACGATTCGCAAGCCTATGATGCGGTAACACTAGCGAGCTTTGTATGGTGCTTGCTACGCCATATTTCAAGTCCTAAGCACTAAACCAATACACCTTTCTCACTCGAAGCCAATAAGTCTGAGCTTGACTCAGTGAAGCAAGCCGCTAGTTAGGTCTAACTGTAAGCTCCGTCCATATCTGTAGAGACAATGAGACTCGATTCCAGACCATCTGATAAGATATCGGATTCTTCATCTTCGCACGTCTCAATCTCCTCGTTAGTGCTGACGCAGTGGGTGGTGTTGTGTTTTGATATTTCCGAACCATGCGCACCATTTTGAAGGCATTGAAAGAGTCCCAGAACTTGTGTAATATTGATGTGGAAAAACCACCTGCCCAACGTGCTGTACATACCACGTTGGAAACAATGGAATTTTGATGCACGGTCGCTTCTGTCTCCACATCCCACATCCACGTGTGGAGGCCTCTGAAGACACGCCATTACAACTTCCGCTATGCGTCTATTTCCAGCGGAGAGAACAAGAAAAGAAAAGCACAACGCCTTATTACAAGCGAACGATTGAAACGGCGACTCCAAAATTGCAAGAACTGCTATTCCCGCTGGACTTACGCGGGGTAGCAAGGATATGGAGCCGCAAGGATATGGAGCCGCAAGGATATGGAGCCGCAAGGATATGGAGCCGCAAGGATATGGAGCCGCATGGCTATATCGCTCACTGTCAATAAGCCCTAGAACCTTGGCCCTCGAGCGACGAAAATATCCATGTTAGATCCTACACACTGCCAATGCCAAACAATAACTACCCCGGTCCAGCATTATTCAGCCTATCACAGCCTTACTTCGTTGCTGTGGAAAAGCAACAAGGCTACAAGATCTGACACATTGCCAAGGTCAAATAATCTTTATTCAGCCTACAGTATCACAGCCTTGCTTCGTTGCTGCCAATTAAGTCCAACCATTATGCGCCTCCCACGCAGGAATCGTCCGCCGCATTCCAAAGCAACACTTAACTAGGCGCGTAGTTCTTTCAACAATGCGTGGAAAAGTGGCGAAAGGCAAGCCAAGGAAAAGGCAAAGGCTGTGCTATGAAGTCTCCAAGCAAAAGAAGAACGCCTCAATCACGTTAACTAAAGTCCCTCGTCGCTTGCAAGGGTAAGCGTAAGCGCTATTTACTTCACTCGTTCCACTTACGCTTTCCAGGAGCCTTGCACGACAGCTTACCTTTGCTTCATACATATATAAAGACGTCTTCTTTCCCACGGTTGACTCTATTCTGTTACCATCTAAAACTCACTTTGTGCGAATACAACATTCCCCCAAATATTTTCCATATTCTCAATCCAGCATCAGAGGTTAGCGACAAAGCAGTGTATGGTCGATCGTATCTAAACACCTACTTCACAGACCTGCGATCACGATGCCAATGCCATCGGATGATGTGAGCTACGCCGCTGCTAAGGCGGCGCAGGAGAAACGTGATCCAATGAAGGGGTAAGTTTTATGAATTGCCCACGCCACTGTGAAAATGAAATGCTAATCAGCTTAGCATGCCTTTCATGAACAAAACGGGCTCGGGAATAGATACTAGTCAGGATGAAATATTGCGGAAGGCCGGAAATGCTGCGAGCGAGAAGCGCGCGCAGAACAAGCTTGGCAAGGACTATGTACCTAAGGATAAAGATAAGGAGAAGGACAAAGATAAAAAATAGATTGCAGAGTTCATTGAGGAGCACCAAGTCGCAATACAAGGCAGCGGTGGGGAATTAGTTGATTGTCTAGCTGGAGATAGCGATACTTGTAGTTACTGAAAAGCTGCCTGTAATCACACTCAGCTTGTCGTCTCAATTCCTGCAGGCACAGATCATAAAGCGAAGTACACAAGTCTTGCCAGTACCACAAGTCACTCTACGATACTGTCTGTGATTGACAATGCCAAAGGGCATTCGGGTATGGGAACGTTTCGGGCGCCGGGCACATTTGCTACAGATTTCCTCGTGTATAACAAATCCTCACACAACGAACTCTGCGTCGGCTCGGCTTACTCTCAACCCCGCATCGCGTCTTGAACTTAGCGCACGCCTGAAAACGCGACGTTCCCCACTTTTTCAACGTGCATCGCAGAGACGGTCTCCATCTGTACTTGCCACTACTGTTAGTGGCCACACATTGATATTATATCAATGACCGTGGATCAGACAATGCTAGAGCACCACCAATACTGATATATCCATGTCAAACGAACAATTTCCCGAGTCTCAAGTCGCATCTGACTGAATCGTCATACAGCAAACTACTTGAAGACACGACGCGTCGCGACGCGAACACGACACGTACGAGGACGTGCAGAAACATGACTCGCCCTATCCAACTTCACGACGAGTAGTCAACCACGCATCGCTCCCGCATTGAACCCATAGCTGTACAGAATGTAGTCCTTATGTGCAAGGAACATCCATGGCTAAATGACTACTGCATCGCCACTCCTGTGTGCGCATGCACGACCCCACGACCTCCGTGCGCGCTATGTTCAGGATTTCCAATAACCCTGAATCTCCGTGCATGAAGATGTGTCAAGGATGCCGCGTCGCGGTCTTCGGACTGTAACTTGTCTGATTTTGCTGCCATGCTGCTCTATTGTTGAAATACCTATCCTAGCCCACGTAAACCTTTTTTTTAGGCTCTCATTTGATATATTTGCGATACAATCCATCACTGAACATTCTGCCCAAGTTTCATTTCTTTAACAGTATATAGCACGCTTCCTGCCCATTCAACCAATTCGTTCACCGAAACCTACAATGTCGTACCCCTGCCCGCTCTGCGGCGACATCGTGACCACCCGAGACCCTCGGCAACAATTCGACCATCTGGCAAGAGACATGGCATGCCTTGCCCGCCGATGCGACCGCGAAGAGTTTACAACCCCGAATGAGTACATGTTGCACAGGCAAGTCGTAGAATTTGAACGGGTGATAGCAATACAGATGGGATTGACTGAGGACATGCGTCATGAATTCGAGGATAAAATCAACACTGCCAAAGAAAATGCGCAATACGTCGAGTCTAGTGACACGCTGAGGGCGGAGAATGAAAAGCTCAGGCAGGAGAAGAAGGACTTGTTGGACGACATCAACGAGCTCAAAAATGAAAAGGCGGGATTGGAAAGCCAAAGTGGGGAGCTCGAACTGGGGATCCAACGGAAGAGGAAAACGCTTGAACATGGTCTTGACAAGGAGGCCTGCGTCGCATACCGGAAGCGCCAGATCCAGCCGCAAACGGAAAAAATCCAGATAGCGGGGTTGCCGTGGCTGGAAGTAGATAGAGATTTCCTCGCCAAATGGGTTCGTGCACTACCGGACTTTGTGGAAATTGTTTATTACACACCGCCCGAAGCGCCCTTGAGAGGCTCCAGCCGAGCGCCTCTCTCAATTCGATCGCAAAGCAGTTGCCCTTCGGACGACGGCACGGTCTACACGGTTATCGCTCCAGCAACGCGCCAGACAACCAGCAACGGCACGAGGAACGTCAGGCGCTGGCTCGAGCGAATGCAGATTGTCAACTTACCTTCCACTCCTGAAGACTCCGCTGAAGAGTCCGATGAAGACTCCTGCGTTGAGATAAGCGCCAGACCGTTGAAGCGTCAGCGGTCAGCTTCGGTATACCTACGGCGTAACAGGGTGTAACACAAGGCTAGATACAGTGAAGCACCGCAACCGAAAGAATACCTGCGTACTTTTCACTCTCCATGATTGGGTGTACAAGTTCGAGCAATAGCACTGCAAGTTACGGAAGATTGGACGAGACTGGATTTCCCACAGACATGTTCAAGATGCACCTGTCGTGGGGACGGCACGATGGTGGTCCAATTTCAGTGCACTTTTTGTATTTTTCTGTTTTCACCTCACAACATCACACATTGGATGACGGCGTTCAGTTTCAGGTTTAGTCTTGTTAGCAGAATGTCAAAACGCTTGCCTTTTCATGCGGACGAGTCATTCACTTTACCTACATTCAGAACTTTACACTTTGCAGGTTTAAGACTGTTGGTGCATCAATTTCCGTGCTTGTCTGACCGTGCATCGTGCTTCAATCGCTCGTGCAAAAGCCGTCAACCATACAGGTTGAAACAGTCCTGCCGCTAACTTCTTACCGACGACATGAGATTGCCCTTGTCAAAGCAACCACCTGTGATGTCTGTCAGTGACGTCCATTCCGCTCTTGGTGCACATCCTACCTGGAAGAGATCTCCATAATGCGGCGTCGCTCGCTTATGATCGACTGTGAATTTTATGATCGTGGAGAGTGTTGCAATTACTTGTGAGCAAGCGGCCGCAGTGACATGAAAATTCCATGTACACACTCTTGTGCTTTTCTTCCAGAGGCTCGGTGACATGTAATGAATGTCGCTCGGCAATGTGGTAGTCTGCCATGCCGGTGTCCATCTGTTGTGATGTTTGGTCTCACGCGGGTAGCGACAGATGATGTGCGGGCACCGCCACGCTTGTGTAACCTGACGGGCTTTGTTGAGTAGCTCCGGCCCCCCGTGTTACCTCTGAGGCGGTGTGAGAGAGTGACTGTGCGACAGCGAGCCAGCAAGTAAAGACCATCCAGTGAAGCTGCTGCTCTGGCACTCGGCACAAGGCTGCAGTAAGGTGGCAATATTATGGTAATGTATAATGTAGCCTGAGGACGTGTACATAGACACCTTGGCCCCGCCTGCTAAATCAGACAAACGCATTCAACACCTGTGACAACAATAATGGTATCAGGCAAAAGTCGTCTTTACGTCGTGCTCCTGCGACACCCTGGAGCTATTTACCGTACCGTGGAACCTGAATTGGACCGCGAAGAAGACGAGTAAGACTCTCATCCGCCAATATTCCCAGCTCGCAGGATATAGTTGGAGTCACCCACACGTATGCTAACATTGGCAATCCTGTAATGCAGATATTCATGGGCTTTGTTGACAGGCCCAAAACCCGACCGGAACCGCTTCACATTGTACCGGTTGAAACTAAGGGCAGCCACAACAACCGAAGACGCAACGAGCTTCCTCCATATTGACACAGCTGCATCACATGAGGAATTGGGGACATGGAGTCCAGTCGTTAGGATCCTGGTCGCTAAGGTTGAGCAAGACGAGAAGCTGGATGCAATCATAAGAAACGCGAAGATCATCAAACATAAAGATGCATGGAGCCAGGTGCCATCGGTGTATTGGGCGAGACAAGTCTTGAACGACTTGCAATACGATAAGGAGGAAACAGTGCCATCAAGCCACGCAGTAGGCACAAGCTGTCTCAGATGGGAAACCGTCAGAGATCAAGCAATGGCATACGTTTCGAAGAAAGGCGTTGACAATGCGAAGAATTTGGATAATTCAATGAAGAAGATTCCGACTTTCGACTTGCTCGAAATGAAGGAAACGATTTCGTAACCTTCGGTCGCCAACGGCATCAATGCTGAAGGCAGCAGGCTCGATCACCTTCTGCAACCATCTCTTCTGGAAATGGATCAAGATATTGCTTTGCGTACTCCGGGTAGCAATGCGGGCCAAGGGTCTCGACAACTGTATGGGCGTATTCCCAGAATGAGGGGTACCATCCGGATGTACCCCAATCGATTATCCCAGTGACTCGATCTCCCTGAACGAATATGTTTGACCAATTCAAATCTCCATGTGTGAATTTCAGAGGCCAGTCTCTGCTGCGATGGATTACTGCGATATTGTTCCAGATCTCCCATGCTTGTTTGGAAGTACACTTGTCGTGTATTTCATGCACTTCCCAATCGAACCTGAGCCATTTCAGGAACTTCTCAGTCGTAGGAAATGGCCCAAAGGTCTCCGGAGGCCAGATAACCCTGAGATCACGCAGGGGGCCACCAAGGACATTTTGTACACCAGTCCCGGGCGGTGGCTCCAGGGTTCGTAATTCATCAAGCATAAGCTTCAGGTGAGCCAACAACCTAGACTTTGACTCCTCGGTTCTTTGCTGCCATTTGTAGCCGATGAAGTCCCCTTTCATCCTCTGCATAACGATAAACGTGTACTTTTTCTGCCTGAAAGCACAGTAAACCTTAGGCACTGGAATGCTCGTGTGTTTTCCGACATATACCATGGCGTGGGCTTCGGCTACGGCAGCGTTTCGGGCAAATTTGATGATCAGTCCAAAAGGAAGGGCCAAAGTGCATCCATGGTCTCGGTTGATGAATTTGTAAGCTTTTGTTGCAGAGACTACAAACATGCGGTTCTTCAACGTGGCATTGATGGGAATACCCTCAGGATCAGGAGGTGGAGCTTCCTTTCCATCCATGTTGACGTAAGAAGACGCAAGCACAGTGACCAGCTCTTGTCAGTGTGCGTTCTAGGATAAGCAGCAGGCGTGAAGGGAGAAGACAACATCGCAAAGCATGCTTGCAGGAAATCGGGAATGCTCATGGTAGGTACCTTTCTAGGAAAGACGGCGCTAAGCTGTTTTCGAAAACCTTAGTCACGTGAGCCCTTCTGCTCCCACAGCTTTGCTCTAAGCAATTTATTATCTTTTTTCGCCCGAAGCCCCATCCTCAAAACATTGCTTGAGCTCTATCTTACCACGTCCAGCTTTTCCTCTCCTAATTCATGAGCCACGAATAATGGCTCACGAGCATGGTATCGACAGTCTCCGATAATGTGAGATAAAAGGTAAGCGTAACGAATCTTTTGCTCACCCAGAATTACTTTCACTCGCATGATTATAAAACCAAAACTTTACAATCTGTCAATCCCCCGACGGTCGGCCAAAAAGCCGGCTGCGTGACGACAAAGTTTACTCAGCTCACTATGATACCGCTTTTCCACAAATCTCTATCCAACTTGACCTTTTTACGCGAACCAAATGCTGACAGTTTTCGGTTTTCGCACCAGCCTGCTAAGATCCGCTACTACCCATATCCAATGGCAATGTCCGCCTCCACTGCCTCCACCTCGAGCGCCACACCAACAAATCCCATAGCCATCCACCGTCTCGCTCACCATCACTACCTCTACTCCGCGCCCTCAATCACCGCACTCCGCGCCAGCACATCCACCCCAGGCACACTCATCGGCACACTCCCACAATGTCCCCAACAAAACGTCTTCCTCGGTCTGCCACTCCTCCTATCATACTCTGAAGCACGTCGTCTCGTGACAACAGGCGCGGCATACATAGTCGACGATGTAGAAACGCACCGCACTGGGTTGAAAGCTTTGACAAAAGATGCTAGGGTTAAGTGGATGGGGACGTTGAGGGATGAGGGCATAAGCATAGCGAGGACGCAGGAAGAGAAGAAAGAAGCTGAAAAAGAGAGAGTACTGAGCGGGATGGAGAAAGGGAAAAGGGAGATGGTGATGAAGAAGTTGAAGGGCACGCCGAAAGGCAAAGAGCCGCGCAGCTTAGAGCTAGAAGGACCCCG
>Ga0181466_1000700_pt1 | contig 12275 bp, 9 predicted proteins | sample InSIn4gowninarea_FD_119078 | JGI IMG/M metagenome (GOLD analysis project Ga0181466, IMG submission 119078) | Clean room microbial communities from NASA Spacecraft Assembly Facility at Jet Propulsion Laboratory, Pasadena, California, USA -... ... | reverse complement strand
CGAACAGGGCTACTCCTGCGAGTTGTGCTTTGGCATGTGGCAGTCTTCCGCTGACGTCCCCGCGGTTCGTTCTGGGGCTGGGCGCGCAGCCGAGGACAAGGAAGGGCACCTTCTGAAGGTAATGTATTTGCTCCGCCTTCCTCCCAAGAGTACAATACTGTACATGTAACGTTTAGCACGTCGCGCCCTGACTCCACTATACTCGAGAACAGCTCCAGACTCGTCGCCGATCCTATCAGTAGCGATACTCAAGGATACTGTACAGATTTCATCACATTTGTCAGGAATTCAGATGAGGAAAAGCTGGCGTGGTAGAACTCCTCTTGAAGAAAAGATCACCGTCATGGAGATCCAGTGAAACCTTGTATTTAGGCCTCTTACCGTTTCTAGCTTCACCATCTAACCGAAAACGGAACCCTCTCTTGCCTACGCTCCTCTTTTGGTTGATGATCTTTTGCCCAACGGGCAGCTGCTAAGCTCTTCGTCCTCAGACTCCTCCATCGGAAAAAAAGTTGACAAAGCATTTGGTGATCCTCTAGCCAAGAGTGCTGCCCTTGACAAACTTCATCATCATGCTCTCCTTGTGCCAAGAAGATTGTACGAGGGCTCAATCGTCAGGCAGACATTCCGAGAGTAATGGAACCTTTAGAGGCACTTCATGAAACATGCTTTTGCATCGCGCTGTCAATGCAAACATGATAATTGATTGTGAAACGATACTATCATGGATAACAGAGCAGCTTGTCTAGTATTCAGTGAAACATTATTTGCCCTCGGAAGACTTTCCTTGCAGATGAACGTCCAGACGTGCACCCCCCCGTACACTGCCGCAGTTGAGAGTTTGGAGACGATCAACATGCCAATTTTCATGGTGAGATGCAAGTCATTCACGACTGGCGAATAAGGAACCAGGAGACTCCACAGATATTTGTTCGCATTTGTGGTCATACTCGGTTTCCAACGAACTCTCGTGTTTCCAATCTTTGGAGCGAATAAGAGCCCATGTCTGGATCGAGAGATCGCGTTCTCAGATGTGTGATCCTGGACGTGTCTCAAAGCTCGTATTGAATCGCGAACCGCCCTTGGCGAATTTTCTATAGGATACAGATAGCCAAATCGGTAATGTTTCCTTGTCGCGTTCGAACGCGATCCGAGCTGGTTGCATCGTGAACCTGCCTTGTTACTCTACAGTAAGGGAGGCAAGACTAGACTCTGCATCTTGTTCTCCAGGGTACGCAGCAGTACTGTACTGTACCGTACCATGGCGTTGCTAAAGCTTGCTCTACTGCACGCCCGCATCTGATAAGCACGCTAAGCTCGAAACAAGTGGCCACTATCACTAGGGAACAGGGCGCCAAGTCTGCCAGTTTTAATGGCCGCTTTGCCCACCAACTACTGTAGAATTGACACCACGCACTAGGAACTTTACACAAGCCCCGATTGGATGACCGAAGGATTAATTTGTGGGCTGACTTCTTTGCTGCAATGTACTGTCAATACTATCAACATGTCGCTAGGAGGATCAGCAAACACGAAAGACAACTCATCAGTATGCATCGCCTCACACTTGCATGTGTTATCCGGCAGCTTACAACCACGAAGTGGTAACGGTTATAGAACTCGATTTGTCAGGAAACGTTCTTGTTGGTTGCACCACTGAATCATGACTTCTTCGACCTATATTGAGGACCGGTAGTCCTCTACCATCTCGTTAGCCTTGCTATCATCTCATTGAGCGATAGACCACATCTCGCCTATCTCCACAAACTGTTTCTTATTTGCCAGTGTTATTCACCGCTGTCGTACTGATAGCAAGAGCCAATAGCTGACGATCGTGGAAGCCTTCTGGACAACAACTCAACGATCCTTGTTTCCGCAGATTCCTGAGCTGAATAATCCGGTCCAAGCAAAGGGGACACCTGAGCATGTGCTCCCTCTATGCCACATGCCTCTCAATGAGGAAAGATGGAGAGTGATCGCAATATCACAGTTCAATATCAATGCTGTCAAGAGCTATGGCGCGATTGAAACAATACAGATGTCTCGTCTTATGAGCACGGCTTTCCCGATCTGGGTCGCACTTAGGTTACGACATCAAAGGGCTGAGATCTGCCAGTCTCGAGCTGATGCTCCCTCTACGGAGTGCACGCAAACTCCCGCATAGAAGAAGTGGACCAGGGATGGGGAGGGGGAATACGGATACCCATCTAAGCTTTTGGAAGACGTAACGTTTTATCAGGTAGGTGAGAGGCAGTGGAGGCACATGTTCATTGATAATTTCAGCTCGACAAAGGAAACCCTTCGTCAACCAGGTTCACCTATTGTCTGTGAGCTGTGGCACAGTTGTATTCGAGCAATTGCAGCGGAAAAAGCTCTGGCAGATCTGTCAGTTTGAAATCCCCGGCTTGCATAACTCCACCAGATCTCCGAGCTCTCCAGCATGAATGAAGTACTTCTGACAGGGAAGTGCTATCATCGACATCCCAGCCATTTTGCAGTATTTCTAATCCACAACCCACTCACACTATAGTTTCAGAATCGATAAGATCCGATGCTGAACTCTCAATATCTTCACAAGAAGCCTGCTGTCAGTCGTAGCACTACTCCATACCCGTCCCGAAAGGGATCCCATTCGCCAAAGCTTAACATCCGGGCATTGGTAAAGTCAAGCCAATGGAGAGCCGAGGAATTCTCCCATACAAGCATTTCCGTCGATTCTCCTCTTACCTACATATCAATGATTTCAAGACAACGTCTTCGAAGAAAAAGAGGCAGTACTAATGCACGTAAGCACCGCATGCACGTGGTATCTACGGATATCATTGTTTGGAGTGCACTTCAAGCAGTATGGATATGGTACCGGGACTGATGCCCGACACATGAATGCCCTACTGCTATCTACCAAAAATCTGCTCGTCCGGTCACTTCCGACTCACGAATCACACCTCAACCTCAAACAAAATCTTATCATCCAACGCATTCCAGATCTCCACACAAATATCTCGTAATATCCACAGACCACTTCCACAGATCTGAACATACTATCGACCTATAAGCTCTACGAGTGCGGATCTGACAGTACGTACCGTACAGCAGTACTCGTAACCTAACTGCCCCCAGGAAATTTTTTCTTTCACTGAAGTCATGACCCCAGGAAGTGGATCAAAAATCAAGGATATATCCATGACACGACATTTGGTCTGACGCCGTAATATTGCTTTGATAAAAGCTGTATTGACAGCAAAGTATCAATACAGCCATCGCCTGTTCCCTGTCTTTCCCTGCCTTCCAATTATTCCTTCTTCCCGACCACAATCCCTAGTCCTTGCCCCCAAAGCCGTGCCCACGATGCCTCGTCCCTGCACCTAAAACCCTTCGTAACCCCATTTCTCTTCTTTGCGCTCCAATATGTATTGGTTAAATGTCAGTGTCAAGTAACAGCTGTCGATAAATCTCCCCAAGCATCGGCACTTTACCTACGTATGTAGGTAGTTATTGAACTCAACGGCCTGCCATAGCAGGCCTTCCACGTTTGATCGATCGGAATAATTACAAATTCACCGAAAATTGAAAGATCGGAAGGAGCTGGAGTAGGGATTCTGCCACGCCAGGCACGTAGTGTACTGTGCCCGACCTGCATTGGCAGTCTGCAATACGTAGCCGTAGCCTAATTTTCGTGGCCTGCGTTTCCCCTTCGCATTCGGAAGCGTTTTCTCCAAAGCATCGTAGCCCATCTTCTCCAACAATTCATAATTGCTTTATATGCGTTATCACTGAAAAATGAAGCACAATTTCGCACACAAATCTCGTGTACGAAACGCAAGCTTTCCGATCCTGTTTTCGTGGTGTAGTGGTTATCACGTGTCGTTCACAATTCCATGTTGAACATTGTTACCCGACAAGGTCCCCGGTTCGAGCCCGGGCGAAAACACAGCCCATTGATCGTTAGATCAATCCCTCGCTTTTTGTTTTGCTCCCAGCATATACTTTTTTGTTTGGTTAATTTGACGTAGAGAAAAGTTGATGTGATATAGATAGGTAAGAGGAGTGAGTTTTTGCTTTATTAGGTAGGTAAGGTAGGTATGGGGGTTTGTTTAGTTTATGTCTTTGAGTACCGCTTCGATGATCTTCCCCTTCTTTTCGTTCTCTTTGCTTCAAACACAATTCCTATTGACGTTGTACAAGGAGCAGTTTGGCAGGCTTTAAGTACTGCATAGATACACCAGATACCTACATGTACTTACGCAATGCAGTAACTCCATGCTCGACCTCGGAAAAGGCTCTGGTGAAGCAGATAGAATAAAACACCGTCTCTTGCATATCAGTTCTTCACCATCCATTTATCTTCCAATTCGTTCTGGTCTGATTCAACCCCATGGAAAGACAGGACTGTTCATGCATGTCTACATGTCCACCGAACGAGACAGTGCATATACAATCCAGACAAAAATGATGAAATGATCAGACAATGAACGGATTTGATGAATCCAGCAAATTACTTTCGGCGGTTAAGGAGGCTGTCGTTCTCTTTGGATCTCTTCCTCGGTCGTTTCTACAGATGATAACGCTTCTTAGGTATGTATGTAGCTCTGATGACTAGTCACATATCATTTCCCGGACAAGCTGCATAAAGTGTACGTTGTTGCTACGACGCTGCTTCTCTTGCTCAGTACTACGATCAGACACGGTGATGACTGCCATACAGGATTGTGTTGAGGTGGCTTGAAACGAGTTGAGTCGCTGGATGCAGGACGAGTCTAAGAACTACGGACGTAGCTGACGGTGTATTGTTGTGATTTGGATTGGATTGACGAAGAGGGTTGATCCGAGAGAAGGACATGTATCAATGTATGTATTGATAGAGAGCGCACCATTTGATCAAGAGTCTGGTAGCGGAAAACGGACAGTTTCGTGGGAGAAAAGGTACTTTCTGTTCGAGAGACAAGGGTAGATATAACCAGCGTTGATTGTGGTTTAGCATTGGTACATCGTTCATCGATTGTTGTTGTATATGATCCAATAACTTACTCCGAATAGCTATATAGAGCATGCGAATTTAATCGAAGTTCGATCGTGAAATCCGCTCTTCGTACCATAAGTTGTCTGGTAAGGAACACAAAACAACCAAAAGCCTGCCCAATCCTGAAGTTGCATCTGCTTGACCTCTCGTACAACGTAGGTAGTCCTACGGTAGCGAAATGCTGAGAAGACTGTCACTGCAAATCCAAGGACACTTGGGGCCATGTTCTGGCAGTGCCATTCAATTGTGATTTAGTCTTGGGCTGTTGGTGTCAGTATGATAGACATGGTGTCAAGTGTTGCATGATAGTCGTGAATGAGCATTGAAACCAAAACATTTCTCCTTGGCGAAGGTATTTTTTCCTATTCAGAAACATTATAAAGCACCTAACCAGCGATCTCCAACGACAAGGGACGTTTGCACCTTCCTGGCAGGCCATTATGTTAATATAGCATCTTGTTCCATCCCACATAGCCACCCATGTGCTAGAGACGACACTGTCCCTGAACGAAATATTGAGTTCCAGAACTGATGCACCGTTGTAGTATCACCAGGCATTGCCTGTTCCAGCCTGGATATCTGAAAGTATTTGTTACCTGCCACATCAACTCTGGGAACTATCGTCTCCGATTATGCATAAGGCGTTCCGGCCAGTCAAAGTTGTTGTGGCAGCTCTTCGCAAGGCTGACTATCCTCTGCGTCGTGCGAATTAAAGTTTTGTGTCCTTTTCAATTGCGTTTCCCTAGAAACTGCGGGTGTTATAGAGATGAGTATTCGATTCTAGTCAAATTTGATGCATCATCCTCGAAGAGGATGTCTCTGGACGGTCAAAGACCTGGTACTGGTTCGAACATTACGACAAACCGCACACCAACCTTGTCAAGTGATTGCCACAATTCCCGGAGAGATTTTGCGAGCTCCGCATTAACAAGAGGTTCCTCGCCAGTGGTAGATTTCTCGTCATCAACAGATGCCTCGCCAGTAACAGGTTTCTCGTCAGTAATAGATTCTTCACCAGTAGTGAGTTCCCCGTCACTTGTAGATTTCATCGCAAGAATGGACTTGTAGTCTTGTAGCCAGATGGTTCTCAACTTCGGAAGGTTTTGCGTCTTCGAATCCAAGTCAGTCAATCTTAGCAGTTCCTTGGTGACTCTGCGGTCCACCTCGAAAAGTCGAAGCGTTTCAAGGGAGGGAGGGAGCTTATCAATGAAGCGCGCTCTTTCGTCGCGAAGTTCTCCTTTTTCATTACGAGTGCCACTTTCTAAGCCTAATGTAGACATGAAGTCAATATCAATATATTTGAGCTTCGTGAATGCATGGAGATCGCCGACAATGTCTTCTGGAAAAGGGAGTCTGTCAGAGTCGTGAGGCCCACCATTGTAGGATGGACTATCGAAGGAGACACGATCGAAGTGAACAGATAGCCTGGTTAACGCAGTGTGGCGCTTTCGGAGAAGTTCAACAGCCGCCTCCATGCCCACTATGTTCTCTTCATCTACGTAATTGTGATCCTCATTGGAATAGTCGATGGAGTTTATATTCGGCATCATGTTTATAAGCCCCTCAAAATCTTCCGCTTGCATATCCCTGCAGGAAATGTCAATTTGTTCAAGAGTGCTTAGGTCGACGGAAGGTTCAGGCTTGAACAACGAGCTCTCATACGCAATGACCAATCGTTTGAGTGATGGCAGAGGCAACATATGCTGTATTTGCTCTAATGGATGGTTTCTGTATCTCCTTTCAAACGAGTATAGTTCCAAGGCCTCGAGAGCTGGTAACAATTGACCACGTTCAAGCTTCCACTTCTTGGGATCAAAGAACTTGATTCTTTCGTTGTCCTCGTCGAAGAAGATCGATATACTTTCAAGGTTTCGCATGTTGAGTAACAAGTACTCGAAAAGAACGGTTGACATCGCTTCTTTCTTTCTTGGGAGTGCAGACGACGCAGACAGGCAGTCGGTAGAAAGCCAGGTTTTCCAAATAGAGCACGCGCCTTCACAAGATCATAGTCAGGGATATTACCAATCCGAACATGATTCGTATGCAGAGCAAGGTCAGGGTCATCTGAGATTGACCTAGCAAGAAGGGTCATATCACAACTCTCTGTGCAGATTCGTCGGTATAGATGTGGCCTGAAAGTTTTGTAGAGGTATTTCGAAGTATACATAGACTATGTAGAGTTTTCAGCTCTGGGTACTCGATGTCTTCGTTGCCATAATCACAAACATGACTGCAGACAATCTCGACCACCTCGACAGGCAGACCGAGCAGAGACATGGCGAGAGTTCAACGAACAGTGAATTGGTAGACTGATTAGCTTGAAGAGGTGAAGCAAAGCAATAAATTGAAAGGTAGAAGTTACGGTTGGCAGAGAGGACCAGCAATGCCGAGGTAACAAACAATTTCTCAAGCCGGCCAACGGACGACGTGTTTACCTAGCCGACCTCTTGCCCGAGCATAAGGCGACAATAGTAAGTTGACAACGTCAAGACAAGATCTTAAGGTCGATAAATCAAATAGCACGCGTAATTTAGAGAGCAGAGCTGAAGACTGACAGCCATGGCTAGCAGCTAAGGAGTATTCCATGTTGATCTTTCATGGTCGGCCTACCATCACAGCTTAGGAAATGTAGCTATGAAACCATCGACAAGCTCCTGTCTTCCTTTCTCGTCTCTGACACCATAAAATCGTAGGTCCTTTGCTATCACTGCGGGAACATCTCCGTCAAGCCATTCATCCGGAGGGGCGGTCTTGAGCAAAGCAACTAGCTCCTTTCTGCGATCCGCTTCACTCAGCTTAGTAATCTTAGAGATGTACTCCCTGTACAGCTTCTCCCTGTCTTTGTCCGCAAGGTGACGATCCATCATTTCCGGAGCTTTCTTCCACTTCCTCTTGAACTCTGGCCAGTATAGCTTTGGCGTAGCGTTTTCGCTCAGGAATTTCAGATATGCTACCTTCGGATCCGCCTTCTTGCCCTTACTACCTATGTCTCCATTTCCGTTCGTAACGCCCTCTTCGGCCGTATTTGCGTTCCGTTCAGCAACACGATCTCTGGACCAAGAGTCGAAAGCTGACCGTCGAGAGGACATGTTTGGCAATGACAGCCAGCGATCATCACTGATCAAGGCATTTGCAGTGGGTGTATTTGTGTCTATCAAGGCATCGAACGTGGAAAATGGAGAGATGTGGTGGTCATCAAGCAACGAACGAAACCGAGCTTGTTGGTCAGCTGCCGTCAATTCCATACCACCTTGTTCATCCTCATCGACAAAGTCGTCGGGGTAGTCGTAGCCAGGGTCTTCTTCATCCGCCTCCATCGCTGCGATCTGCCAGGCTATATCATCTTCATTGAACTCTTGAGGTCCTGCTGGAGGTTGTTCCTGGTTCACAAGGTTTTCATGGTCTTCGAGCCGCGGACGTTTTGGGTTCGTCTCGTCTTCAGCTTCATCGTCTGTAACTTCAACTTCTTCGTACTCGTCGCTGTCGTAATCGTCGTCCGCTCGAGCCTGATTGTCGTTACCAGGCTCAGTCTCTGGCTTGGACTGCAGCTCGTCTTGGTTTTGAGATTGCTTCTGCGCCTCCTCCTTCTGCGTCTTTTGCTCCTCGGCTCTCTTCTTGGTTTCCCACTCAATTCGGTCCATGTCTATGACTGCCATCATGACCTCACTTGGGAACTTCCACAGACTTTCCTTTGTTTCAGTGTTGTAAACGAAGCGTCGCCCCAGCTTCGTCTTGACTAAAATCCATGGCTCACAATTCGGTATTGCTGCCTTCGACTTTGATCTGTCCCCTTGTCTATTCGGTCGCGATCGATCCTGGTAACTTCTGCCACCAGTGAAGTGGCCTGGTGCTCGTTGCGACGGATCATTATGCTTATGAAATTCTTGCAAGACATTGATTGAGGCTTGAACTTCTCGGTCGCCTTCGGTCGCGCCATAGTCGATCTGCAGATCTTCTTTTGGAGGTGGTGCAGTGGGCCGAGTATATGTAGATTGCTTAGTCTGTGCGTTGTAATAATACGAATGACCTGAGGGTGCCTTGTGTTCTGTCCATCCTGGTGGGAGGGACGAAGCTGCAGCAGGTCTGTTTTCAGTGCGATGAGTCGACTTGAGCATTTCGCCCTTACTACACAAGTAAACTTGTGAGATTTCGCTGAGATACGCTCTTTAAACAAGGTACATACTTTTACAGATGTGCTTCTCAATTGTACAGTAACAGACCGAGAAAAAGATAGCCAATCGGAGCGCGTCATTGAATCAGACTGGGGTCCTTCAGACGCGCATCAATTGCCTGCCTTCCACTGTGCAGCGCTGAGCGACTTCTGACAACGTCGACTATTGCGCCAGTTCACCACTCCCCTTAACCTCATACCTCCCACAACGCATTCACCTCATCACGTCGAATCAGCATGTCACGCAGATACGATTCACGAGTCAGTCCAGGAAATTCACGTCTGAGACAATGGCTAACAGTTGTATAGACTACCATTTTCTCGCCTGAAGGCAGACTGTACCAGGTCGAATATGCACTCGAAGCTATCTCACATGCCGGCACAGCTCTGGGGATATTGGCCACAGATGGCATTGTCCTCGCAGCCGAACGAAAAGTTACAAGTAAACTGCTAGAACAAGACACTTCCGCTGAGAAGCTATACATTCTAAATGAGTACGCCATGGTAAACGAATTGGATGATACTCAGCTAACAAGTACAGCAACATGATCACCGCCGTAGCAGGCATGACAGCAGACGCCAATATCCTAATCAATTACGCCAGACAAGCCGCACAACGATACCTCATTACCTACAACGAAGATATTCCTTGTGAACAGCTGGTACGGCGGTTATGTGATCTGAAGCAAAGCTACACACAACACGGTGGTCTTCGACCTTTTGGCGTATCGTTCATCTATGCTGGTTGGGATCCTCAGAGACAATTCCAGCTATATCAGAGCAACCCGAGTGGTAATTACGGTGGATGGAAGGCAACCGCTGTTGGTGCGAACAATGGCAGCGCTTCAAGTCTGATGAAGCAAGATTACAAGGAGGACTGCACTTTGAAGGAAGCCTGCAGTTTAGCGATGAAAATTCTGAGCAAAACCATGGATTCCACGAAGTTGAGCAGTGAGAAGATTGAGTTTGCGACTGTAGGTAGGACGAAGGATGGCACAATCTACCACCACATCTGGAGTGGAAAGGAAATCGACGCGCTGTTGAGTGAAGAGGGTCTCGCAAAGGAGGAAGAAGAGTCCGGCTAGAGCTGATGGTACAAACCGACCATTTGAAGCGACAAAGGCGTCCGGAGCAAGATAGCATAGGCGGTTTAATGTCGAAATCCAGGCTGGATCAATGAAAACCTTCACATCGAAACCGGAGTGATTTGTGAAAGCAGGATCAGATGCTGCTTTGAAAGACAGGTACAACCCTTCACATTCACTGGGCATTTCTCGAGACAAGCTCGTTACAGAGGTTGCCAATTTTTGGATAGATCTCACGGATTGCCCCCAGGCCTAGCGGGATTCAAAGTCGGGCTTTACTTGAGTCTGTCTCCATGCTGTTCTTCACATCGACTTTGCGCAGCAAGGTTTTCCTTCTCCAATCACTGTTTCCATTACTCTCCCGCTGCCTACTTTCATGATGGGTTGTACTGGAAGCATTACGAAACTGGTCGAGGTTCTTTGATTACATTGGCAGTTCCAACAGACGACTACTTTATCTCTGCTATTGACCATCATGACCGTTACCGTCTGACCTTGTTGTGCCAAAAACACTAACATTCTTTGCATTGACCTGGGCTCACAGTTGTTCAATCCCTCAAACCATACTCGTGAATTATCCCACTAACTTAGGATGGACTAACTACGCAGTGCAAAGCAGTCTCTCTTGAATCCAGATACGATCTCGGTTACCAGGGGACTATCAATTAAAACAAACAACTCCAATCAGTACAATGCTTTCTGTTGAGGAGTTCTGTGGCTTTTAGACAGCATTACGGTGTCAAATCAAGGACATATGCCCCTGCGAAGCTTCTCGAACATTGCTTACAACGAAGTCCAAACGTTCATGATGAAGAGGAATGTTGGCGGCCAATCCTGCAAAGACCTCAGAGCCACAACGCAATCTCACCTCACAGGGCTGTACTGGAAAGGGCGTACACGAATTGATTGACTCATATACTTCGGTGTTACAGTATTACTTCAACCCAACACCACAGACGCTTCCAATACCCAAGATCGAAGTCCAACGTGCTTCGAGCAAAAACCTTCAGTCATTGATCTACGTGAGACAAAGATCAATTTTACCAGCACCGATCTCCAAAGACCTGGATTGGCAGCCATCACTCAGCCAGACAGCCCCCTCATACCGAAGACACGGTACTTGATCACAGAACCTTCGACACCAGAGCAGACTGCTGCTCGTCAGAGCTCAGCAAATCCAACTATCCGGAACGCCTGTACCTCGAAGACAATCAATGGTGTATATATCAGCAGCCTGCAGCCGTACTTGAAACGCACAGGTACAAACCCCTCCAACTCAGATCCCAACACTTAAAGCTCAAGACAGCAGTCGAAGCACCCATGGACTCCTGGCATATATCAAACATACCACAATGACACGCCGCTGTACGGCATTCGCAACAGCGACAGCAGTGCCAGAATGAGCAGCGACGTAATATAAACCATGGCACTCACTCCCATTGTGTCCATCAAACACACCCATCACATTGCATTACAAGTCATTTCGTCCGAACCACCTGCCTCTCCCTTCCCTCAACAACCCTCACATACCACAGACTACCTAACCTTACCTACTCCAGTACTTCCAAATACCCACCTCTCCGTGCACCTGTGCTCCACAACAACGTGAACAAACCAAAACCGAACCACAATGCAGTGCAATATAGTACACCACCACGCTATCCACCCATCCTCTCTACCTACTCACTCACCCACCTTACTCAACCTATCAACATAAAACCCACACTTCTCCATCCATCTCTATTCCTATTTCCTTCTCTCGCCGGAAAATATTTCCCTACATAGATCTATCCGTAACGCGCTCATGTCATCTGAAGTCATCTCATCTCATCTCCATCTCAAATCTATACATGTGGCCGAAGAAGGGCCGAAAAGTCAAAAACCTAACACACCATAGAGGTAGCTCCTACAGTAAGGTGTATGGAGAAGATAATGAAGACCGAACTCCACCGGAAAGAAAGAAATACAGGAGCAGTAGGAAATGGTTAACAATGTGCAT
>Ga0181466_1000699_pt1 | contig 12286 bp, 11 predicted proteins | sample InSIn4gowninarea_FD_119078 | JGI IMG/M metagenome (GOLD analysis project Ga0181466, IMG submission 119078) | Clean room microbial communities from NASA Spacecraft Assembly Facility at Jet Propulsion Laboratory, Pasadena, California, USA -... ... | reverse complement strand
ACTTGATTATCCCCGTAAATTCATCCTCTCCCAACACTGCTTACGGTACTCAATACTTCGGAACCATCACCCCGACTGTCTCCACCATCTTCAACTTTGACATCCCCGCGTCTTACGTCTTGGAGGTTTTACGGAACTGGACCAAGACACTTTTGCTACGATTTTGGAGTTGCTTGATGAGAGACAAAAGGGTCATACGCAGAAGAAGCACTTGACGAAGTACGGATCACGTTTCCTCATCTCAGGCGCGCGGGAGACTCTACAATTGTCATATGATATCATTGTTGATTCATTGCTTCTTGTGGTTTTTGCAGTGATGGAACTCGAACAGGGAGACATACCGGATGAGTTCAATACGTATGCAGTCTTCGAGGCACTCATGCAAAGAGCAAAGGAATACGAGCTACTCGACTTTTTAGCAAGAACCCCGTGTCGAGAACCCCCTGCCGCAAGTGGAACACGAAGCGGCTCTGTTGAGCCAACTACAGGCACTGTTGCTACAACACCCCAAACAATCCTAGAGGCAGTCTTCGGTGGTGACTGGGCAAGTATGATGTTCCCACAAGGTGCAGAAGTAGACCTTCTTACATACTCATGCCGAGCGTGGCTTTTCGGAGCCCGGCTCAGTGAGCAGTACAATATGATGACGTCGCACGTGCTGGGCAATCTTCTCAAAAGCGGAGATCATGACCTTGCTCATGAGTTTCTGCGCTTCATGCCGGATATGGCGTGGTCACACTACTTACGAGCGAGAGTGTGCTTGATGAGGAGTGAATTCGCAGAAGCCTTCATCTACTTCAAACAAGCCGCTCCGGAATTAGGTGAGTTCCTTCATGCCCAAGCGAATCACACAGGTGCTAACGGAGACCAGCGACAGGCAAATTCTTCGACGTCGAGCAGTTCGACTCCGCTCATCTGCTTGGCCCGCACGAACGTATGCAGATGAACGATGGCCTGGCGCGTTACTACAGTCACGTCATGGCACTGTTCGAGACGGCAAAGGTTATGTCGTACGTCGCCGGCGCCGCCGAACTAGCCCTGAGCGCCCACGTCGATGACAAGACACAAGACGCGGGTCTGAAAACCGACCTGCTCTCGCGCCTCTTCACGGCTTCCATTCAGACGTCACGATTCAACGACGCTTTCTACACCCTAGTCCAATACACCGACTTCGCACTGTAAGCTTCATCCACTTCTCTCAAACATGCATCAACTAACATATAACCTCAAGCCGTAACTCCGCCCTCCACACCCTCCTCACCGCACTCCTCTCCGCCTCCCAAACGCCCCTCCTCCTCTCGCTACCCTTCCCCAAATCCCTAGCCGCAGAAGTCGACGCTTACCTCGCCACTCTCGCCGCCAAACCCCCTCTCCCAGCTACCACCACCGCCATGCTATCCTCACTCACACCCGTAACCAGCACAGCCACAGCCACGGCCCCAATCACACCCTCGATTCCGCCACACAAAATCCTCTACGCGTACCGCCTCGGACGCGGAGACCTCAAGGGCGCCGCGGCGTGTCTTTGGACGAGGCTGCAGACGCTGGAACTGCTACGACGACAAGGTGGGGGTGGTACAGCTGTTGACGACGAGGTCGCCGAGACGTATCTGGCACTTATTAATGCATTGAGTCTGGTCGAGGTCGACGATGCGTGGATTCTGACGAGACCGCCGCCGGTGGTGGTGAATGAGGCGGGCGTGGGCGCGGGGTTGAGTGGGAAGTTGCACGCGCTGGGGAGGGAGAAGGAGAAAGATGACGCTTCAAAGGGGAAGGGGAAGGCGGCGCCGGTCAGAGAGAAGAGGAAAGTGTTGACGTTGGCGGATATCAGGCGCTTGTGGCAGGTCGAGTTGGATCGGCAGGCGGATTTCCAGGCGGGTAGGTTTCCGGTTGGTTTGCTTGGCGGTGGTGGTGGTGGTGGCGATGCGGATGAGATGGATGTCGATGATGTTTTTGCTTGAGCTGGTTACTTGGGAGCCTGAAGGGGCTATAGTACCTTACCCGAAGTGCTCACTAGTTGTTTACGATCAATCTTTGTAAGTTGTAGAAGAAATAGAGGTTTTAATGAAGCCCGGGATGTTGCCAACCTTCGCTTTCAAATTACTTGCACAGTATGCGGACGGGAGGGTAAGGTGAGTACGGAAGCAAAACACTTGAGTTCGGTGGTCCATGTCGCGGAGATGTCTTGCAAGATAAGAATTATGAAAAGCTACACATACACGTGTGAAACGTCAACGTTCGTCAAGTATTATAGAAGCACCAAAAGAAAACGCCAATTCTCCTTGCACACTCCACCTCGCTGCCTCTTCCACATGACGCGCACCACCGTTTACTCATGCAGTAAAACAACAACTTACAGCGCAGCAGTCAAGTGCTCCCTTTCTTCATCATCGTAACCACCCCCAGCAACACCATGCCCGCCACCCTCGCCAGCCTTCTGCACAAGCACGCTCGGCCCCTCATACCGCGAGCGGCCATGCAAGAAAAACAACGCCAGCGCGGCGCCCAGCACAACCGCGAGGATCAGCGGCGCCCAATTCGCCGTCTCGGCCGTGATGTGGGCCTCGACTGGGAAACACGAGAAAACCAACGCGACGCCGGCGTAGACGAACGCGAACGCGTTCACCGGCAGACCCCAGCGGCCCAGCGACCAGCGGGCCTGCGGGAGCGGTTGGCGGCGCAGGCGGCGCAGGAGCACGCAGCCGATGGAGATCATGTAGACGGACAGCAGGGCGACGAGGTTTGCCGAGATGATGATGTTGAAGGCGATGCTGCTGGCGAGGTTTATCGTGCACAGGGCGATTGCGAGGCCCGAGGTCAGCAGGATGGCGTGGACGGGGATTTGTGAATGTGGGTTTACGTGGGACAGCCAGCGCGCGAAGGGGAGGCCGTTGTCGCGCGCGAAGGCCCACATTTCGCGCGATGTGGCGGTTAGCGCGGTGATGTTGCCGCCGAGGTTGAGGACGCAGAGGATTAGGGTGAGGATGAGGGCGAGGGTGGGGTAGCCGGTTGCGGAGAAGACGGTGACGAAGGGCGCCGGGGAGTGGATTGTCGAGTCGAGGTCGCTGATGCAGAGGAGCATCGTCACCAGCATGACGAAGCCCATGAAGCCGTTGAGGAGGTACGAGTAGATCATGCAGCGCGGGATGACGGTCGAGGCGTCGCGTACTTCTTCGGAGATGTAGACTACGCCGTCGCTGCCTTGGAAGCAGAAGAGGATGGCGACTTGCCCGACTAGGCTGGACAGGCCGATGCTGTTCCAGCCGCCGGACTCGGTGAATTTGGACATGACGTCGGAGATGGAGTTCTTGGGCGCCAGGACTGCGAGAGGGAGGAGGGTGAGGGCGAAGCCGGCCATGTGGAGGAGTAGGGAGACGGTGTCGATTTTGGGTAGGAGGGCGTGGCCTCGTGTGTTGAACCAGACTGCCATGAGGAGGAAGAGAATGGTCACGAGAGTCGCCTGCCAGCGTGTGAAGAGGAAGCCTGGGTTCTCCATGTCGATGAGGGCCTCCAGAGTCGTCGACATGACGAAGCCGCCGGCGGAGACGGATGTGAGCCATCCCATGGTGGTCATCCAACCGGCAACGTAACTGAGGATCTTCTGGTACTGCGGTGGAGCGAATTCGGAAATCCAGTGATATTGACCGCCCGAGGTTGGAGACCTGGTGGTGTGTTAGACATTGTCGAGTCCAAGACATTCAGATCAACTTACATGGACGACATCTCAGCGAGCGATAACACGATGGTAGCATACGCAATATACGTGAAGATGTACTCCCAAAACAACCCCGCCAGACCTCCATTAATCAAGCCCGCATTGGTGGTACTAGTCGCCTCGCACGTCAGCCAGCCGAACGAACACACCGTCCTCTCCCCAAAACTCACATCAACACATCCTCCCACGTCGCCATGAATATCGACGTGAAGCCCAGGATATGCAAGAAGCTCAGGTTCCGCTTAAACTCCTGCTTCTTGCCCAAACGCTCCATGTCGAACGCATCCGTGTCCTCGCCCGCGTGCTCGACTTTCGGCAGTCCCGCGTGGCTGTCTGTGCGTGAGGAGCTACTCGAGAAGTCGTCCATGGCGATGTCGTCGCCGTCTAGCTTTTCGTAGTCGTCGATTGACTTGCGCCATGGTGCGGGGTGTAGGATGGCGATGGGAGCTGCCGGGAGTTTGATTTGGCGCATTTCGTCCATCTTTTTCAGTGTGTCTGTACTTCTTCCAAGTGACTCCTGGATACGCTTTCGCTTCGGTTCAAACGGATTACACGAATCGTGCTTTCTTTTTTTCTTCTCGTGGTGTTACAGCAGCGATGTATGAGTACTAGTACAAGGAAACAAACGTCGTGAATCCATCGTGCAGGGAGCAGAAGGCGTGGCAGAGTATATGAGCGTGTCGTCGGAGAAATACGCCTTGGCCATCATTCGCGATAGGTGTGCGAAATGTAGAGAGTAAAATAAATCTCCTTGAGACTTTGCTGTGACTGTACGAGTACTACGAGTGGGAGGGGAGAGGAGAGGAGGAGAGAGCATCAATGATTGGTGGAGAGCCCCTGAATTGGCCCCTCGCTGTACCAAATGCTGCCAATTGTTGCTTTAATCTCCTATAGGAGAATTTACTTCTCTTGACTTCGCCTGGTTCTATCTCCTTTTGTATGAGATGAGACATAGGGTACAGAGGGCAAGTTCGTCTCGTCTCGTCTGGTCAAGAACCAATTGACTGTAGCGATATAGATGCTCACTGGGACGAAAGAGCTGTTTCGTCAAGCGGATCCGTGGTAGCGCGAAAGAGTGAATAGTGACGTACAGTATTCCATGCAGTGATTTGTACATTTTGTCTGTCCGTCTGCTGTCTTTCTTTCTTTCTGTCGTCTCCCGTTTACAAAACAGCGTTATACAAAAGAGTTTGCTTTAAGAAAGACACAAGACACTACTACATGTCCCTGGTCTTCTCTAGTCGCATCCATCGAGGCCTACAACACATACACAATCACCTACAACCCCGCACCATCATCGCCAACATGTCCCAGTCCGACAAACCACAATCACAACCACTCTCCTACTCCGCCGCGCTCAGCGGGAAACACAACAACAACAACAGTGCTGCATCTACCAACGACCCCTCTCCTCCACCGAAACACACATCCGAAGGCCCAAAGCCCAACACCGCTCCCCAAACACAACCCCCGCAATCCGCACCACATCCTCAGCGACAATCACAACCTCAGCAAAAACCACATCCTCACTCTAAGCCACAATCCCACAACCCCTCCAGCCCTCGCACCTCCGGCGCATACACATCCCAAACCTACACCCGCAACCCAGCCTACACTGCGCGCACGTCCACTGCGGCCCACGAAACATCATACATCCTCTCCCTCCTACCCTCTTCAGCACACCACGCCGCCCTGACCGCCCTACGCAAGCGCTATTTCCCTGCACACCTGAACAAACTCACCGCACACGTCGCGCTCTTCCGTGCGCTGCCAGGATCCCAACTACCCCTTATAACCTCGGACATCGAGGATCTAGTATCCCGAACAGCGCCCTTCGCACTGGTCGCGAGCGCCGAGCCGTTTCGGTTACGGCAGGGTGTGGGGATCAATGTTACGCAAGAGGGGGGCCGGGAGAGTAAGAAGGTGTATGAGGAGTTGAGGGGGAAGTGGAGGGGGTTTTTGAGCAAGCAGGACGACGGGGGGTTCAGGGCGCATTATACGGTTATGAACAAGGTGGAGGATGAGAGCGTTGTGGAGGGTGCGATGGAGGAGATTAGGGCGAGTTGGAAGGGGGATCGCGGGGTTTGTGAGGGGTTGGTGCTTTGGAGGTATGATCGGGGGTGGTGGCGGTTGGAGAGGGAGTTTCAGTTTGGTGGTGGTAGAGAGGGGGAAGCGTGAGGTTGTGTGAGGTAGAGGTTGGTTTGGAAGATATATATATACTTATAGATTGTGATATTGGGGCGTCTGTGTATTTGTAGTGTGAAGAAGAGCTAGGTTAGGATATGCACAGGTAGACAGACACTGTTGATATGCAGAAAACAGTACAAGCATAGTAACCTCTTAGGAGTGGTCACGCAGAAAAGACCATATGTACAATCAATAAGCACGTGACGGTCACGTGCACTCTTACAGTCTTCAACTCTGCTGCACTACAACCGGTCACATAAACGAGAGATCCAGGCAAGGCAAGACACGTCGGAGACACGGACAAGGCTTCAACAAAACCTGAAACGCAGTGTGCCGTCGCCGAAAAGCATTGAGAAACGCCTACGAGGAAAAGGGGTAAGGGATTTTCGCAACTTTTTTTTTCCTAGGGTGGTGTGGTGGTGATACCCGAATCAGGGGGGTATTGTGGAGTCATTCACCAGAAAAACCGTATGTGCCATTTTTCGACAAATGTGCCGGCCGCGACGTCAGAGATCCGGGCATGCTGGCTTTCTTGGTGTGAGTACGAAGTTACTCGTACAAAACCCATCTTTTAGAGCAACGTCACAAAGTATCGAGAGCCAAGAGCGAAACATTTTGCTTGCCAGGAACGCTGGTGTTTGAAGTTTGTGGAAAACATGGGGCGGCAAGAGAAGTGGACACATGGAAGAGGAACATTGTGTTGTTTTTGGTTGACGACGTACGTAGTGGAGTAACGTAGCCGCCGAGCCGCGCGTGTCGTTGACAAGGCCACAGAGGCAAGGTGGAGTACTGTAGGAAGCGGATAAATCGAGATGTCGTGTTCTTGTTGCGATGGAGGACTCTAGGGAATACCAGCAATTTACGGTTTTACTCGTATACAGTAGCTTGGGTCCATGAAGTTGATTGAGTAAGCAAGGCGTGGCAGTTGTAGCCAGGTCATACAAACGAATCATAAATTCGTGATCCAAAATTAGCCCCCAGGTTGACTGACGGCCGATGATGCGAAGATCCTTCTTACTGTAGCGGAGTGTCCGAAGTTCGGCGGACGGAGGTTGTGTGAGAAAAGGTGGAGTTGGTTGTGGATGTTAACTATTCTTGGAGTGGGGTGGAGTACGAGGGATGGAGGATTTCGTGGTTGTGTTGCTGAACGCGTGGACGAAGCGAAGAAGATGGTGTGAAGTGATCAGGAACAAAGTACTCACCCGTCAACCATTGGGTTTTGAAGGACGAAGTCTCAATGGGAGGCGTACTATTGTCGTCGGTTTGAGCTCCCTTTTGTCTGTCCAAAGCTGTCCTGCTTGGCTGTCTCTCTACCGTACCTCTTTGTTTCTTCTTCGTCAAGGAGGTGTACGAGTAGTGATGTTATGCACGGCGAGCGTGTTTTCGCTGGGTTTGCATAAAAGCTTTGGCCGATAGCCGATGGGATGGATGGGTGCACCGTCCGTCGCTGTGCCGGTGGGAAGTCTCTTTCTTTGGGGTGTGGCCGTAAGAATTAAAGAGAGCTGCTATAGTTATTCTAAGCGTAGGGCTTTCATCCTCCGATGCGTTTCGCCTCGCTTCGTATGGACGGAGAATTGGATCGGGATGGACGATACTGCATCCATAGTTGACAGCGTGTGGGCGTCATGCGTAGGATTTCTCTTACTTCCTCAATGTGAAAGATGAGAGACAAAACATCCATCGTTATTATTATTGACCGAGAATAGAACAACAAAGAAGTGTATGATGCAGGTACTCCGTATATCTACGCCCGCAACGAGAAAATAGCAACATTCACTAACCTAGCGTGACTTGTCCTCCCATGGCCGGCACGCCCTTCTCCTACGCAACGCAACCACCATAGACGGCAAGTGCATGGGCAACAGTTACGCCTTCCCTACCATCGCTTGGTAGCTTTTAACCTCTCCACTATGTTATGTCTCCACTCACACGCCTTTCTTTCTTTCTCTTCTCATCCATCGCCATTCAAATATATATCTTTCCCCCTTAGAACCTAGCAATATCTTCATCTCATCCCATCTCTTCACCACTCTCGCTTCAACTACCTAGAAAGAAAAGACACATTCGCTTGTGTGCTTCTCCCTTACACCTACACCCTACACCCTACAACTCCTACGTCATGTACTCAAAATCCCTCCTCGCCCTCGCGGCCACCATCTCTGCTGCCCACGCCGCAGTCAAGGGCTTCAACTATGGCTCCACAAACACCGATGGCTCTGCCGTCACAGAAGAGCGCTTCATTGACCTCTTCAACAACGCAAAGAATCTCCAAGGCACTTCTGGCTTCACCAGTGCCCGTCTCTACACCATGATCCAGGCTGGAACCACTGACACCGTCATCTCTGCTGTCCCCGCTGCCATCAACACATCCACAACCCTTCTCCTCGGATTGTGGGCTTCTGCTGGTCAGGCTGACTTCAACAACGAGCTCGCCGCCCTCAGCGCTGCCATCTCCACTTACGGTACCGAGTTCACCGACCGTATTGAGGCCATCTCCGTAGGCAGCGAGGATCTCTACCGCTACGGTTCCGTCAGTGCCAATACCAATGGTGTTGGTGTAGGCCCGGATGTGCTTGTCAACTACATCAGCCAGGTTCGATCGCTCATTGCAGGCACCGCCGCCAGCGGCGCCAAGATTACTCATGTTGACACTTGGAATTCATGGACCAATGGCTCCAACAGCGCTGTCATTGACGCTGTAGACTTCGTATCGATGGACGCATATCCATATTACGAAACGAAGTATGATTTCCTACGTTCTAGCTATATACCATTCCGACTAATATCTTTTCTAGTCTTGACAACTCCATCCAGGAGTCCAATGCCACTTTCTTCGACGCTTACGATGCCTGCGTTGGTGCCTCCAAAGGCAAGGACGTTTGGGTTACCGAGACCGGCTGGCCTGTAACCGGTACAACCGAGGGTAACGCCGTGCCCAGCGTTGCCAACTCTCAGTTCTACTGGGATAACACTGGTTGTACTCTTTTCGGAAATATCAACACCTACTGGTACACCATGCAAGACTCTTACCCAGCGTCCTCTGCACCTGTTGTCACCTTCGGCATTGTCGGCTCTACTTTGTCGACCACCCCGCTCTTTGACCTTTCTTGCCCCGTCGCCGCCAGCTCAAGCAGCAGCTCTTCTGCCGCCCCCACAAGCACCATCGCCTCGGTCACTTCGTCAATTGCAGCTGCACCGACTGGAACTGGAAGCTCCGTTTCTCTTGTCTCCACAGATGCTTCCATATTTGGCTCGGTTTCTGCTTCTGCTTCTTCTGTTGCCTCGGCTGCATCCTCTGTTGTAGCATCTGCATCCAGCGCTGTCGTCGCATCTAGCTCTGCTGCTGCGTCCAGCTCTGCCGTTGCATCCCAGTCCGCTGCTTCCAGCTCTGTTGCTGCTGCATCTAGCTCTGCCGCTGCTTCCAAGTCTGCTGCTTCCAGCTCTGTTGCCGCTGCTTCCAGTTCTGTTGCTGCCGCATCTAGCTCTGCCGCTGCTTCCAAGTCTGCCGCTTCTAGCTCTGTCGCCGCTGCCTCTAGCTCTGCCGCTGCCTCTAAGTCCGCGGCTTCCAGCTCTGCCGCCAAGTCCGCTGCTTCCAGCTCTGCAGCTTCCAGCGCTTCAGAGGCGCCGGTTACCGTCACCGTCACGCGCCAGATCACTTCTACTATCAGTGCTTGCGGTATTCAGAGCACCGCATTCGTTACTGAGTCTTGCTCCGGTAGCTGCGCCTCGTCGGTTGCTGTCTCCTCGGCCAAGGTCGCCTCTTCGGCTGTAGTAGTGGCGTCAAGCAAGCCTGTCGTTGCATCCAGCTCTGTCAAGGCGGCTTCATCTGCTGCATCCTCTGCTGTTTCTTCTGCAGCTTCTGTGGCTTCTTCTGCGGTCTCATCTGCTGCTTCCTCTGTCGCGTCTGCGGCGTCCTCCGTGGCTTCCTCTGCGGCTTCTGTGGCTACTTCTGCGGCTTCTTCGGTCGTTGCTGCATCTTCCACTGTCTCCGCGTCATCCACTTCTGCTACTCCCGCAGCCACCACTTGCGCCATCACTATTCCCAGCGGTACATTCCAATACCCTCACTTGATTATCCCCGTAAATTCATCCTCTCCCAACACTGCTTACGGTACTCAATACTTCGGAACCATCACCCCGACTGTCTCCACCATCTTCAACTTTGACATCCCCGCGTCTTACGCCGGCTTGACCTGCAACCTTGTCATGCTCTTCCCCAAGAAGGAGGACCTTGAGACCTCGGACTACACTTACTCCGTCAAGGGTGGTCTCTCATTCGACGAGCTCACTGCCGCAGCTACCAGCGCTACCACCTACGCGAACCAGCCCTCTGTTGCCGTTCACCTCGACACTATCACCGACCTTGAGGCTGGCAACAGCTACATCGTTACTAGCCATGCTTGCGGTGCCGGTCTGACTGCTTCTTTCGAGGTCAGCTCCGTCGGTGGCCTTGACCTTACTTTCTTCGAGGACTGGAACCCGAGTCCCCTTGGCCTCTTCATCACCGCCTGCTAGACGTTTAGAAACTGTACATTTGATGTGTTAGATGATTGTTTGCATTTTCCTGCATTCAACGCATGAGCCTACGAGGCGGTAATTTGGAGGAAAGGGCTTCCTTCCAAGAAAAAGCATTCTGCGCATTTCTCCTTTGCCATTTTGGCAGTTTTATTTCACTTCAACCTCACATTCTTTCACGACACATTCTTTACGACTTCACTTCTTTGTCCGAGGCTACGTTCGAGTAACTCATTTATGCAATAGAGTTTAGGAAGGGCAGACGAGGTGGGATATTAGATGTATTGGAATAGGGTATGACATAACTTCAAGAAACACCATGTATAAACAATTGAAAACTATTCAAAAACAAAAATCCATATGTCACGTTTAGTAACCACTCCAAAACCCCCGAAGCTGGGAGCGGTGTCAGGCGGCAGACAGACTCATACTTTAAGTCTTCCTATATGAAGGCATGTAAAACACAACGGGGGCACTGTGACGTGTGGCGTTTATGGCACACTCCCCTAAATAGTCATGCTGCCTGTTCGTCAATGATGAAACTCACCCTCATAGCTAGCGAGCACAAGACAAAGAGGAGGAGATCTATTGACAAGGTTTGGATGAGCAAGTTGAGAGATCTCAAGTGTGATCGAATCTAGCAGCACTCCTTGCACTGTAGTGTGCAGATGTCACTTGAGACTGTACCAGAATACTAGACATAACTCACGGTGATGCTACTGGTCATGTGGCTGCAGTATGCCCGCGTAGTGTGATAAGCAAGAAAACGTATTCCCTCATTGAAAAATCAAAGGCACGCGCTCAGTTCATACAATTGTTGAAAGTAATGTAAGGAGCATCTGGGATGTTTTTCCTCGGCGAAGGTGGAAAGGGCAACATTTGTCACGGAGCATAACTACAAGCAGGCTTCCACATCGCCCGGACAAAGGCTATGCAGGCAGATGTTTCTGTTCTTCATTCAATAGTACCCGAATATCATTGCATTCAGGAAGCCTCAGTAACGGGTGAATGACCTGGATCTAGAATTTGTTGTCTTGCGTTGCTTGGGTGCATACCATCCCAGCTAGCCAGCTCACCCCCAGTGCAAGTTCGCAACTTTCACCTTTCCACCACGCTTCGATCACTCGTCTTCTGCTCTGTCGACATCCGCCAGCTACCCAAGTCCACCACGCGTGTTGATGTGTGTTTGATCTCGATGTAGAGTCACACGCCAAGCCTTCTGCACACGAGATTAGCCTAGTTGCAGCATCGAACCTTGCAAAAGTGTTTCGAGACCAGAAATAAACTCTCCACAACGAAGACGCCGACTACGGGTGTTCGCAGAACAAAAGGTACGTCCTCAGGTCTGGAAGGAGCACCTCACCGAGTCACACACACACACATGGACCTCTCAGGTTTGACCCAGAACACATGTTCCACAGCGAACAGTACGTCCGGCCACCTTTCCACAGTATTCACATGTTAATCTAACGCCTCGTAGCAGTACAAGACACCAAGTTATGCTGCTCCTCATGCGCCATGATCAAAGCGCAAGAACACTTCAAGAAAGGGGACCGTGTCATGCGGACCTGCACTCGATGCCGAAACGCGAGGAAGAAGTGTTACGCCGGCAAACCGAAGAATGCATGGCGTGTGTCGGCGCAATCGGCGACTAAGGCTGTGCATGGCGTTAAGGTTAAGCTCAGGCTTCCCGAAAAGAAGACACAACATGGCATGCATGTCCTCGCAACGGATCCTGAGCGGTCGGAGTACGAAGCATCGCGGCAATCCGCACCGGTCACGCAAAAACAATCAACTCGGACAGAAGCTTCGCTGAAGGATTGAGATATGCCCCCTTCATCGGAGGATATGCCCAACTCACCCATTATT
>Ga0181466_1000693_pt1 | contig 12378 bp, 9 predicted proteins | sample InSIn4gowninarea_FD_119078 | JGI IMG/M metagenome (GOLD analysis project Ga0181466, IMG submission 119078) | Clean room microbial communities from NASA Spacecraft Assembly Facility at Jet Propulsion Laboratory, Pasadena, California, USA -... ... | reverse complement strand
CCCTTTCGTTATGACATCGTCGGCAGCTTCCTGCGTACAGATGAGATTAAGACCGGCCGTAATCTGTTTGAACAGGGTGAAATCACGGCAGAGCAGCTTTATGAGATAGAGAATCAAGAGATTTCCAAGCTGCTGGAACAGCAAAAGGTGCTGGGACTTAAGGCGGTCACAGATGGTGAATTCCGGCGTTCGTGGTGGCATCTTGATTTCTTCTTCGGGATCCAAGGCACACAGAAAATCAGCCTGAACCAAGGCGGCGGCTCGAAAGAAACTGCCCAGCGGGCGGAGAGCTTCAAGATTGTCGGTAAAATCGCCTTTTCGGATCATCCTATGATCGGGCAATTTATCAAAACGCAGCAGTTAGCCGGAGATACGCCGGTAAAAATGACGATTCCTTCTCCTGCCTTGTTTCATTTCGTGCAGGATTATAACGGGAATGAAATTTATCCGGAGTGTGAAATGCTGTACGCAGATATTATTGCAGTGTACCGGGCAGCGATTCAGGCTTTCTATGATGCAGGCTGCCGCTATCTGCAGCTGGACGATACGACTTGGGGAACTCTATGTAGCGGCAAACACCGGGCGCATCTGCGCAGCCGGGGAATAGACCCGGACCAGCTGGCGCAGGACTATGTGCGGCTGATTAACGAGAGCATCTCTCTACGTCCGGCGGATATGACGATTGCCCTGCATGTATGCCGGGGCAACTTCCGCTCCACCTGGTTCGCCGCTGGGGGATATGAGCCGATTGCCGAAGTGCTGTTCGCTCAGGCAGAGGTCGATGCCTTTTTCCTTGAATATGATAATGAACGGTCCGGTGATTTCGCCCCGCTGCGGTTTATCCGTGATCAATTTGTAGTACTGGGGTTGGTGACTACCAAACATGGAGGCCTTGAGAGTAAAGAGCAGCTTAAGCTCCGAATTGAAGAAGCCGCCCAATATGTAAATATTGAGCAGCTGTGTCTGAGTCCGCAATGCGGATTTGCTTCCACGGAGGAAGGCAATATGCTGACCGAGGAAGAGCAGTGGGATAAGCTGCGCCTGATTATTGAAACCGCTAATGAAGTCTGGATCTGAATAGAATTAGAGTTACCCCCTGAGAGACTGCTCCTGAAATTAGGAGCGGTCTCTAAATGCTGATTCGTTAGTTAACAAGGAGACGGGAATCTGGCAGCTTCGAAAGAAGTCGTGACAACAAATGAAAATTGATCTATAAAGCCTGGAGTTGTGGTGGTGGCAAAGATTTCAACCCGATCCCCGCCGTTCAGTTTCAAGATCGTAGAAACACTTGTGGCGTTGCTTCTGTTTACATTGGTGCCGAAAAAATCGTTGTCTACCGGTGTATTAGGAGACTGAATGCCATTCACCAGGATCACAAGTGCAATAACGTAATTGACAGCAGGGTTTACCGGATTGACGGCAATCAATGAACTGATGGAATAAACGCCTGAAGTTTTTGGAATAAACACGGAGTGGATGGGATCATATTCACCGCATAAATCGAATTGAACCACAGGAAAAGGAATTTTGGTAAGCTGATCTGCTTTAGTTATGCTGACAACACTGTTTGGGGCACCGATTGCCCTAAAAGCCGATGGACGGATTGTGCTCCAGATATCCAGAGGTCTTATTCTTTTCGGTTCAACTCTTTTATGTTTTTGGATTTTTATGACCAAAGGTCTTCTTCTGAAATTTTTTTTGCGGATCGGCTTATACATGATATCCCTCCTAAGTGTAGGTGTTTACCTCATTCAACTTATATATATGGCACTTGCAGTTGATTGAAATGGGTAAACCACAGGGGCTATCAGCACATTTTAGGTATCTGTCTTCATGCTGTAGGAAGGTTGTTCAGGATAAAACACATCAGCGGAAGAGTAGGACAGTGTTCGCAACCAACTGCTGAAGATCCTTTATCCGGTTGGGAGCTTCTCTGGAAGAATGATTCAATAGTTCACATAGGGCAATGAGATCCTCCAGCTTGGAGAGAAGCCGCCAGTGCTTATCCAGAACAGTACCGTGCTCCTGATAGGCTGCAATAAAATGCTTCTCAAAGACAGAATCAGCCGCTTCATAACGCAGGATGTTGCCAATATCAACGTACCTGTTCCAGGAAAAAGCGAACTCCCAATCCAGTACGGCTGACACAGAGCAGTCTGCAGCATCCCGCTGCATCAGAATGTTCAATCCGTTAAAATCAGAATGGACGAGGACGGGTCTGGCATGGCTCCGGCTTTCCTTCAAGGCTGCAAGATTTGACTGGCAGAAGGACCAAACTGCTTGTGTCAGCTCATCACCAAGCCAGCTCCCGCAAGGTTTATGGAAGAGGCTGTCCTCAACGAAGGCGAGAAAACCTTCGGCATCAGTATTGAACGGCTCGGAGATCCGCAGGTCTTTGCCGAAGAAACCAAACTCCGGGAATGTGTAGTTATGTATGCCGTTTAGAACTCTGCCGGTTGAAGCTGCAACTGATGCGACATCCAGAGCTGTTCCGGTTTTTAATACATCACGTAAGTGAATTCCTTGTTTCCATTCCTGCACAGCCCACGCCTGATTAAAAATGGTGCAGCTCGTATCAACATGAATAAAATTCGCTACAGGGACAGTCGGACTTATAAGTCCGGCAATGACCAGTTCTTTGTAAGCGATCCTACCATCCTCTCTGTACAGGCGAAGCACAAAGGGGTCAGCCATTCCCTCCACAGTGATCTTATAGTTGGAATTTCGCAATCCAGTAGACATTGCTTCAGCATAGGTTACTCGTTTCCCGGAGAATACAGGCTCGACAATCTCCTTAATGTGCTTTAGCTCCAGTGAAACAGGTTGCTCTGTCCGTTCCCAGCTCTCTTTCATCTCATCAGCCTCCTTGAAGCTATCGTAACATACGTATTCATGTAGACACCGGCTTTGAACGATATATTGGATTGCCCTATACCAAGGTTCCGTGTCCTTATGGCTGCCATTCCTCCTATGCGGAGCATTTCGAGCAAGAATTTGAACAGGCGTTGAGGTTTTTTGGGATTACACCAGAGTTCATCTACCAGAGCAAAGAGGACCAGCCGCACCGCTACAATCCGGCCATCCTTCAAGCGCTGCACCGCAGAGGCGAGATTTACGATATTCTCTTTTGCAGCTTACTGTGAAGAGAAGGAATGGATGAACAAGAGCTTATGACGGAAATTTACGCAATTTGTCACGATAAGGACAAAAAAATAATGAAAAACAATCAAAAACAGTTGTTTAAAATTATTTATCAATTCACTCTCAATCAACAGGAGGGACCGCGGATTCCCGTGTTAATTCAGGTGCTGGGAGCGGAACAAATACTGGCTTTGTTAGACTTTTCCTAGCAAATGGGCTGCCCTTTACGTGATCGTTCGATCAGAGGTATAATAGAAGTCGACTGTTTATAATTAATGTTGGAAAGTGAGCGTAAACGATATGGGTCGTAAATGGAATAATATTAAAGAAAAGAAAGCATCGAAGGATGCCAATACAAGTAAGGTCTACGCCAAGTTTGGGGTAGAAATTTATGTAGCCGCGAAGAAGGGTGGAGCATTTCTTTTGGAGCCGATAACTGGACTGATCATACGTCCCTCCTGCTGTTATAGTAAGGATTGATTGAAGTCGAAATATTGTTCAGACACCAGATCATTCAGAATTTCAATGAACCCGGACATGATTTCGCTTGGCTTGCGGTCCTTGTGGGCAATCCAGCCCACCGTGAACACCTCATTGCTGTCAAAAGGAACCGTTACGAGCCCTTCGCCGTTCAGCTCAGAGGCCATAATGCCCGTGCCTATCGTATAAGAGTCACTCCCCAGCAACAAGTGGGTCAACGTGGCCCGGTCGGTCACTTTAACATTTTTCTGAATTTGCGTGAAGCTCAGCATCTCTTCGGAAAAATGCAGCGAATTGTTATCCCCTTGCTCAAAGGTAATATAGGGGAACGGAAGAATCTCGTCCTGTGTAACCCGTTCCTTGGCGGTCAGTGCGTGGCCCGTTCTGACATAAACATGCGGGTTCGTATTGAACAGCGGGGTGAATTTCAGGTTCCCGTCGCTGAACAGCTTGTTCATCACTTTATAGTTGCTCTCGTTGATATACAGAATACCGAGATCGCTGCGCAATGTGCGGACATCTTCGATAATTTCATAAGTCTGCGTTTCTCTCAGGCTGAAATTATATTCCGCCACATTGCGCTCGTTCATCAACCTGACAAACGCATCGACGACAAAAGCATAATGCTGGGTCGATACGGAAAAATAAATCGGGCTGCGTTTCTTGCCGGTATACCGGTTCTCCATAAACTCGGTTTGTTCAATGATCTGCCGGGCATAGCCCAGAAATTCCATCCCTTCAGCAGAGATGCTGATCCCTCTGTTGTTTCGTTCAAATATAGTAATTCCCAGTTCGCTCTCCAGTTCCTTAATGGCGTTGGAGAGACTGGGCTGCGACACAAAAAGTCTTTTGGCCGCTTCATTCATCGAGCCGCTGTTGGCAATTTCAATGGCGTAGCGGAGCTGCTGCAATGTCAACCCTGTTCCCCCTCCGGTCCTTTAGCGATAATTCAGCATCACAGAAGATATCGTAGCATAGAACCTTCTAACGTTCCACGTCTGTTCTGTCTAGCGTACCGGCAGTTAATGTGTCCGCTTCTTTCCAGCATCGATCTTGGCAGGGTCCAGGCCTTCCCAGATGTTCGTAATATCCGCCTGCTCCGGGTGTTCAAACACCAGAAAAGCCGTAGGTAAATAACGTTCTCCGTGTTGCGAAGAAGGTTTGTTAACGATCTCGTTATCCTTAACAAGTACGGTGGATGAACCTCCGTCCAGATTGGCGGCGATCACCGCTCCGTGCTTCAGCATGATTTGCTGCACATCATATAGATTGGCGCCGATGCTGTATCCGGGCTGTCGTCCGTCGATCACCACAAATAGAAGGGCACCGTCATCACGTTGACCCATCGCCGTTCTTGGGGCAATCCCCCAGCCTTCGGCCGCATTCTTAATAAGGCCCTTGCCATTGACGATCAATCTCGGTTGAAAGGACACGGCCTCCTTTACACCAAGATCACTGAGCTCATTCAGCGAATAATTGCCGGCGATCATTTTGCCTTGCTTATCGAGGCCGACGATTTGTGTTGATTTTTTTCCGCCCAAGCCATTGTAAAACAATTTCCCTTGCGAAATCACGAGACCTATCGGCTTAAATCCGTTGCCTTTCCAGTTCGGGTCAGCGAAGCCGCCACCGTTCACACCGGCAATAGCGCCGGTTCGTGACACCATGCTGGACACTTTCTCGCCCGATCCAATTTTGCCGGGAACACCCAGCCGTACCTTGGTCGGATCATTAACGGTCATGACATAACCGGAATAACCCGTGCCGGACACTTCCTCAATCTCGACCAGAGGTTTCTCTACCTCCACCGGCGGCTGAACAATGGTATGGGTGTCCTTCTCATCTCCCATATGCACAAAGCGTTCATTGTACTCCTTAACCCGGTCTTTCAGTTCATCTTCACCAATGATATATTTCGCCATATAGCGGTGCTGAGTGGTAATCAGTGTATCTGCGATCAAGTAGCGAAGATTTTGCGCGGAAGGCGCAAAATACAGCCAGCTCCCGCCGGCGATTAGTAATAGGATCAAGATTAAAAAAAGTCTGGAGAGTGTGCGTAAAAAGCTTTTTTTCTTGCGCTTGCGGACCTGTTTTTTCTTCTTCTTGCTTACAGCATTGCGCTGTGGTAATGATGATGCGCTCACTTCGTAAAGCCTCCCTAATCCTTCTATTAATGGTAATAAGCATGAAACCACATATTTTCATCATAGACGATAATGAAAGATTAAAAGTTTCATTTTTTTCAATTATACTGCTGAAGGTTAGGAAACCGATGTACTATAATGAGGATAATTGTCGTTTGGAGGGGGAGTTTCAATGATTTTTAAAAATTTTGAGATTAGAAAGTTTCGGCTTTCGGATATTGAACAAATTGTTACATTGTTCTACGAGACGGTTCATTCTATAAATAAAAAGGATTATTCTCAGCAGCAGCTTGACGCCTGGGCAGATAGCGCTGACCGGGAAACCCGGCAGAATGTCTGGAAAGAATCGTTGAGCAGCCACATATCTTATATAGTTCAGTTCAATGAAAGCATCATCGGTTTTGCGGATATGTCACCGGAGGGATATCTGGACAGAGTATTTACGCATAAAGACTTTCAGGGACAAGGCATTGCTTCGGAATTGTTAAAAGCACTTGAATCGGAGGCCAGAAGCTTGAGACTGCGCCAAGTCTCTGTCGATGCAAGCCTCACGGCAAAGCCTTTTTTCGAACATCACGGCTATAGGTCCGTTCAGATGCAGGCGGTGGACCGGAAAGGTGTTATCCTGCATAATTTCAAGATGATCAAAGAGTTAGAATGGCATGTTAATAGTTAACTTCACATAAAAAACAATGCCCGTTGACCTTGTGGGTCAATCGGGCATATGGATATGACCTCTACCGCCATCGTTTCATCCATGTCTTTCCTTGCCGCTGCCGCTTCTTGAACCGCCGTTCGAAGAACCTCCGCCACCTTGATTCGTCAACGCTGAACCTAAATTGCCCGGTTGCCAAAAGCTGCTCTGCGATTGATTTGTTGCTCTGCTATGCAGACGATGATCTCGGTTATACCTGCGGCTGACATAACCGTATAAAGCGATTTTTCTGTTCCGCCATACTATCGCAAGGCTAAACAACAGGATAAACACAAGAAACAGAGCACTGACTATTATACCTTTGGATAGAGAACCAGACTGGTTTTCCACCACCATTGCTTTGTCAGCCGGTAATGCAGCCGTACTGGAAACGGCAATAGTCTCTGAATTTGATACTATGGAGCTCTGGGGAATATCTGCTCTGGCCAACAAGAATTTGTGCAAAGCATTGACTGCTGCTACCGCACCACCTGCGTAATTTTTTCGGGCAAATTCAGGCTCAAGCACCGTATCCAGAATATTTTGCATCGCCTCATTGGTCAGCATTCCGTCGATGTCCTTGCCTTGAAGTATATGGTAATTGTCCCCGCCGATGTCCAGCACCAGCATTACATCCTTGGAACCCGCCCCAATGGAGGCGAATTTCGAATACGTATATTCCTGCAGGTTTTTGTCTGCGGAATTTTTAACCGTAACCACATAAATGCCGCTTCCGGTCGTTGTCTTGAACCGGTTGCTGGATTGATTGAGATAAAGCTTGCTGACCTGTTTGAGAACTCCGGCATTATCGGACACGTAGGTTTTGGAACCGACCTGCTCCTTCCAGACTCCGCCCAGCTTTTGGATCAATGACCCGTAAGTTTTGCGTGCCCCGAAGCTATACTCCTTCCTGGCAAAGTCCGGCTCAAGCGACTGGGAAAGAATTTGCGATAAAACAGCGTCATTAAGCTCGTCCTCCACGCCTTTGCCCCTAACCGCCCAGTACTCGTTATCTTTAATCGAGAAGAGCAGCAGCACACCCTTGTTGTTGTCAGCTGAGCCTACTTCCCAGACGTTGAACAGCGAGGTTGCATACTCCTCTATCGCAGCTCCGTTTGTAGAATCCACTGTCACCAGCACAACCTGTGAACCGCTCTGCTGATGCAAACGAATTCCATAGTTGACGATGTAATTTTCGGTTTTCTCATCAATCACATTAGCGAAATCATTTACGTAAAAAGAGTCCGTGTGCTCAGGCACGGCAGCTTGGGCCAAGCTAAAAGCGGGCAGCAGCATACTCAGCAGCAGTATAATTAAAGCTATGATAAACGTCTTTTGTTTCATCCGAATTCCCATGATCTTCATCGCTCCTTCCATACGAAAATAGTATATTCAAAACATAGCCTGATAGAACAAAAAGAGACTCAGCGTGATGCCGGGTCTCTTACTTTATTTCTATAGTTGACGTTAGATAGCGCGAATAACTTATGATAGGGTCAGAACAAGGAGGCAGGGATCAGCTTTCGGCCACCTTTAATTAGCGTGGATTCGAGCATTTCTCCTTTATCTCCCCCAAAATACAGCTGCCAGTACACGCCGAAACGGATGCTGACATCATTCTTCACCAGCTCGGGCGGCGTAACGATCAGCCACTGGAATTTGAGTGCTTTGGATATTTCAAATACCGGATCAAGTACGTTGTTCGAAACCATCTCACCAAATGGATTATCGTACAGGAAAACCGTCCAGCCCTTGTTCTCACGGTTGACCCTCTTATGGGTCATGATCATCATAGCAACCAGCAGCTGCACAGACTGGCGTTGCCCGCCGCTGCCGACAGCCTCATCCAGTGCTCCGCGGTTAATAACTTCCCAGTCGGAGTAATGGTACTCTTCGGGAGCCGCATACAGGAAATAGTTCTCGGTCACCGGCTTGTAGACCTGAAGCACCGGGAAACGGTTCTGCATCGCAGCGTATACGATCTTTCCGTCATTGATCATCTCTTTGACGGCGGCTAACGGCACCTGCTCAATCTTGGCATATTTCTCCAACAGTCCGCTGATGCAGCGGTTGAAATAATCACTGACCAGCGGCTCGATATCATCGCTCGTCTTCGGCACCGTAATGTTCTTGTAATTCAGGCGGACTAATGGAAAAGCATGTCCATTCTCATTAAGAATGATCATCCGGCGTTCCATACGCTTCAGGATATCGACAATCTGCACGACACGTTTGGCGGCGCGGCCAACCCATAGCTTGCGGGACAGCTCCATGCCTTCCTTGTCGCTGCGGATGCTCTCAATCTGATCGCGCGAGCTTTGGAGCATGGAATCAAGCACCTGACGGGCTATTGAGAAGTCATCCCAATGTACGGTGTTGAGCCGTTCCTGGATTTTGGTCTCCAGCTCGGCATTCCAGCCGCTTTTCGCCAATTTGCTGCTTAAGGACGTCTTCTCTTCCTTCACCTTACGGGAGATTTCCGACCGCTCGCTGCGGCTTTCCTTGCTGCGCAGCAGCCAGTCAGCTACCAGCGGCTCACAATTATCTTTTACCTGCTCCTGCAGTTCTTCAGGAACATCCCGCAGTTGGACCCGTCCCTCAACATGGGTATCCATGATTTTGCTTTGGCTTACCAAGGTTTGAATCCACTCATCCATAACGCTCAAAGCTTGTTTGCAGTTGTTCAGCAGCTGTTCATTCTCCCGGAAACGCCTGCTGATCTCTACTTCCTTCTGATCCAGCGGATCATGCCATATTTCTACAGCACGTTCATGTTTTTCCTTGACCGCTTTTTCGGATTTTCGGAGATCCTTCTGCAGATTCTCAAGAATGGTCTGGGCGCGGATAAACGAATCGTGGACAAGCTGATAGTCCTCATCCAAAACTACCGTCTCGCTCTTCTGTCTCGCTCTGGCCGTCAAAATCACCTCGGCTGTATCCGTTGGAAGAGGAGCATTCCGCCAATCCTGATCCACCTGGACCACCGCAGCTTCGATCTCCGCCAGTTGTTCACCGGCCCGTTTGATATTCCCCGCTCTCGTACGGATCTCCAGTTCATTCTGGGTTAAGGACTGCTGGAGGCTTTCCACCGTGCTGAGCAGCTGCATTAGCGTATCTTGAGCAGCAGGATCAAGTAAGGGCTCTTCTTCCAGAGCAGGAGCAGCCGGATATTCGCCGGGGAAAGCAATTTCGGGAAACCAGTTCTGCAGCCTTGGAAAAAGCGAATAGCGGGTATCTCCAATCCACTTCTCCCGTTGCTGTGCGGTACTGCCCAGCTCGGCCTTTACCTGAACCAGCCCCTGATCCTTGCTGGCGATTTCTTTGCTCAATTCTTTTTTGCGTTCTACCGCTTTTTGCTTATCCTTATAATCCTGTTCCTGCTTCTTTGCAATGAGGAAGGCCCGGCCAATACCCTGATTACCCTAATGAACGGCGGCGGGAAAGGGGTGCTGCTGCAGTCCATCTTCCAACTGCTCCTGCCTAAGGCGGCTTGGGGGAAAGACAACGAGAACCAGGTAGAGGCTTTTTTCCATAATCATAAAAAACAGCTCAAGCCCTATACCTTCCACGTAGCGATTGAGTGGCGGCTGGACAACAGTGAGCGTAACGAATATATGACGACCGGTATTGCCATGACTGCCCACAGCTCGATAGATCAGCTGGAGATTAAGGTTGACTATCTGCTCTACGCGCTGATGGATTATGAAGAGCAGGCTGAGCTGACCCTTTCAACGCTGCCGCTGTATGATCATGCGGAAGGCGGTCCTGTAAATTTTGAGACGATTCAGCAATTTGTACGGGAACGGCGGAATGAAATTGTTGCCTTCGGCAGCCATAGCTCTGATCTGAAGAAGTACTACAGCTTTCTTGCTGAACGGGATATTCATATTGGTGAATGGCGTAACATGAAACGGATCAATGGTGAAGAGGGAGGGATCAAGGGCTATTTTCAAAAAAACGAGGCCTTTACCAACCACAATCTGTTCGAGAAGCTGATTATTCCGGAGATTGGCTCCAGTCTGAACGAGGGTGTCAAAGAAGAGGATGGTTCGCTTCAGCGGATGTTTATCGATACCGCAACCATTGCCCAGAGACTTCCGATGCTGGAGCAGAGGGAAAAGGCTTTTGCCGAATTCACTACGCTGGCTGCACCGCTGTATGAGCTGGTCGAGCAGGGAACGGAAGCCGAGCGGAGCTTCAGAGAGACTGAACTGCTGGGCCGGCAGATGTCCACGGTCATTCACGAGGAGCTTAAGAACGCAGAGGCGGAACGCAGCAAAACTGCCGATGCATTGGTTCAGCATCACCAGGAGGCGCGCCAGCTGCGTTTTGAGGGCGATAATCTGAAATATTTGCGGAGCAAAGAGGAACAGGATCTTAAGCAGGATGAATTCACGAGAATTTCAGACAACCAGACACGGGCCAAGTTGCGGCTGGATGAGTCGAAGCAGAAAGAGAAAAAGCTTGAAGTAGCTTCTTATCTGGCCAAACGCAGCGCGCAGCTCCGCCAGATCGAGCAATGGCAGAAGGAAATTGAAGCTATCGAAGGCTCGCTGGAAATGAAGGAACGCCAAGAGGTTATTCAGGGAGCGAAGGAAGAGCTGCGGCTGCAGTGGGACAAAGTCTTTCAGCTCTGGCAGGGACAGCTTTCGTCGTTCGTAACCCGCCAGCATTCTCTAACTGCTGAAGAAAATGGCTTACGCAAAGAAAGGGAAAGCTTGCTGCTGGAACTGGGCGGTCTGGATAACCGGATCAATGAACTTACAGGGGCTATCCGCCAATACACCGAGGAATTAGGTGTTTTTGCCTCACGCCATGGGCATGAAGCAGCCGGGGCGCCAGGAGCGGCACTGCAGCGCACGTTAATAGCAGCTAAGAGCATCGCAGACAATATCAGCGGCTTTAACGAGCAGCGCAAAACTGCTGAAGAGCGTAAGCTCAATCTGCTCCAAACGCAGACTGAGCTGAAGGTGAAGCTGAATGCCGGGCAGAGCCAAAGCGAAGAGCTTCAGAATCTGCTGGAGTCACAGATGAACAGGGAGTCTCAGCTCTGGTCACAGCTGGTCGTGCTGCTGGAAATGTATGAAGAGCATCACCAACTGGGAGTTACGGCGCTATTTGAAGCGAAACCGGCCATTCAGGAGCGGTTTATCCGCAGGCTGGATGAGGCTGAGCAGCAGACGAAACGGCTGAGAAGGGATTATTACAACCAGCTGATCGATGTAGAGCTGCAGCAGGAGTCCTTCTGGCTGCCGAATGCGGATATCCTGAGAGTGAAGGACACACTGGATTCACTCAAGATCAGTTCCATGATCGGCAGCTCCTACCTGAATGACCTGCCTTACCTGAGCCGTGAAGAGGAAATGGAACGGCATCCGCTTCTTCCTTACGGAATTATTGTGATGCAACGCGAAGCTGCCAAGCTCCAGCCGGATACGCTCAAAGAAGTCCTGCTCAAGTCAGCGGTGCCGGTTTTCATCCGGGAGGAGATGGCGGAAGCCGCATCCGGTCCTTTCCTGCTGCTAGCCAATCAAGGTCCGCAAATGGTTCTGCAGCCGGATCATTTCCAGGAATGGAAACGCGGAATATCCTCCAGTCTTAAGCAGCAGGAGGAAGAGCTTAAGGATGCGGAAGCCTATCTGTCCAAGCTGAAATCGGCGCGGCAGGAATTCGAGCGCTTGTTCCAGAGTGAACATAGCTTGGCCCTGAAAGCCAAACTGAATACACTTGAATTACTGCAGAATGAGCTGAATCTAAAGCTCGGGGATCTGAACACGGAGATCAGCAGGAATGAAGACAGCCTTGCGGTTATTCAGAGAGAGCTGGTACAATCTGAAGCCGATCGGACCGAGCATGAAGAAAGAGCACAGGCGCTGCGTCAGTGGGATGAACGGACAAAGAAGCAGGTACAGGATTAAA
>Ga0181466_1000688_pt1 | contig 12444 bp, 7 predicted proteins | sample InSIn4gowninarea_FD_119078 | JGI IMG/M metagenome (GOLD analysis project Ga0181466, IMG submission 119078) | Clean room microbial communities from NASA Spacecraft Assembly Facility at Jet Propulsion Laboratory, Pasadena, California, USA -... ... | reverse complement strand
TTTTTTACCAGTCTTATCGGTTTTTACTACCCAAAAGTCGGTGCTGCCTTTGCTGCTTTGGCTCTTGTCCCCAGTTTGCGGCGAATTAGAAGTGCCCCCCAAAATATAACCGCCATCGGCAGTAGCAAGCATCGCCGTAAGGGAATCAGATTTGCTACCGCCCCAGCTAAGTTCTTGTTGCGGGCTAGTGAGTACCACGGAAAAGAATTGGGTATCGGCAGCTGGTTTATATACATCATTACCCGCTTGCCGGGCTTCAATAGTAACCTGCCCCAGCCCATTTACAGTTACTTTATCTTTGGTAATAGTAGCCGGCCCATTTAAAACCCGGAAAGTGACTGGTAAATTAGAGCTGGCCTTGGCCGATAAAGTAAAAGCAGGAGCGTAGAGATTTTTATTTAGAATAGGATTAAAGGTAATGGTCTGATTTAATAAGAAACTATTTTGCAATTTCACGATCCAATAATCAGATTGACCTTTGCTGGCTTGCGTTTTATCACCGCTTTTGCCCGAACCAGAAGTGCCACCCAAAATAAAGTGATTATCTGAAGTCAGACTTAAACTGTTTAGCAATTCATAGTTATTACTGCCAATTGTTTTATCTAAAATAAATTTACCCTTTGCGTTTATTTTTACAATCCAATAATCCAAATCTCCCTTGCTGTTTTCCGACTTTTCCCCACTTTTACCGGAGCTGGATTGCCCCGCCAGAATATAGCCGCCATCCGGAGTTTGCAGGATAGATCTTAATTCGTCTTCTGAATTGCCGCCAACCGCAGTATCCCACTGCTTATTGCCCTGCTGATCTACTTTTACTACCCAGTAGTCGGTACTAAATTCAACATTTCCTCTTATAGCATCCGTTTTATCACCGCTTTTGCCCGATTGCGAATAACCTCCCAGAAGGTAGCCGCCATCCTGGGTTTGCTGCAGCGCAGTAAAGGTATCCGCTTTATCCCCACCATAGGTTTTATCCCAGGCTATGCTACCATCGGCTTTTAATTTCACTAACCAGTAATCGATCGATCCTTTATTAGCTGATGTTTTATTACCACCTGTGCCCGAATAGGAAGATCCTCCCAAAATATACCCCCCATCCGGAGTTTGCTGAATGCTTTCTAGCGCATCATCTTGCGTGCCCCCGATGGTTTTATCCCAGACTTTGGTACCATTAGCATTAATCTTTACTACCCAAAAATCTGCGTCAAAGCCTCTATTGGGCTCGGATTTATCACCTGTTTTGCCCGATCCGGACCAGCCTCCCAGAATATATCCGCCATCCGGCGTTTGCTGTAAAGAAGTTAATACATCTGTATAATCGCCACCGTAAGTTTTATCCCAGGCTTTACTACCATCAGCGTTTAATTTAATTATCCAAAAGTCGCCGCCGTAATTCGCGGGAGCTTTATCTATATCCCGGCTTTCTTCGGTTTTATCGCCGTTTTTATTCGTGTCAGAAACGCCGCCTAGAATATAGCCTCCATCCGCTGTTTGTTGCAAAGCTAGAAGTTGATCTCCTCCTTTGCCGCCAAAAGTTTTATCCCAAGCTTTGCTGCGGTCAGCATTTAGCTTTACTATCCAAAAGTCGCCATTGGGATTATCTTCCTGATTGTACCCACCCCGGCTGTTTTCAGACTTATCACCACCTCTATTGGATATAGAAGACCCACCCAAAATATATCCCCCATCTTTGGTTTGCTGCACTGCTGCTAAACGATCCCGCTTCGGTCCGCCAATGGCTTTATCCCAAATTACCTTTTGGGCACTGGCTAATTGATTAAAGCTAAAAATAATAGATATACTGACTGCGAAGAAAACCCACCAACTGATTTTAATCGGTTGGCAGAAAAGTGGAGTAAAGCGTTGTTTCATGAAAGAGTAGGTTGAAAAAATAAAAAATTTAAAAAATGGTTGACTTATTGCCTGCAAAAAAGAAACTGTAATGCGCTTGTGGCAGGTGGGCATTTAAACCAGTTAAAGGTACGGGTGGGACGCTCTGGGTGCAATACCTAAACTTAGGTATTTATTTCGGTATGCAGTTAAAGAATAGTCATCGGCTTACACTGTTTCTGAAGCTGATTCTATCCTGGTAAGCCGAATAAAAAAGCCGACCAGAGGTGCTCTGGCCGGCCATGGAAAAGAGAAAAATTTAAAAAAACTTACTTGCTCAGGAGCAGTTTTTGGGTTTGTTGCCCCGTAGGGGTTTGCAGTTGCAGCATGTACATACCGGCTTCCTGCTTACCAGCTTGCCATTCTACTTTATACTCTTGGTTCGCTTTGGCTTCTCCCTGGAACAAAGTAGTAATTTCTTTACCCTGGTTATCGAGTACGCTGACCGTGACGGGTTGTGTTTTTTGTGAGGTGAAACTAACGGTTACTTTTTCCCGGAACGGATTGGGGTAGCCGGTTAATGCCGCTAACTGGGGACAAGAGCCAAAGCAGCAAAGGCAGCACCGACTTTTGGGTAGTAAAAACCGATAAGACTGGTAAAAAAGTTTGGGACAAAACCTTTGGTGGCGCACTAGCCGAGGATCTTCGGAGCATCATTGCTACTCCTGATGGGGGTTATTTGTTAGGTGGTTCTTCCAACTCAGGGAGGAGTGGTGATAAAAGCCAGGCTGGTCCGGGTGATATGGATTACTGGGTAGTGAAAATTGATAGCATGGGCCACAAAGCCTGGGATCAAACCTATGGTGGAGCTAACTATGATGTATTAGCCAGTATGGTAGTTACTGCTAATGGCAATTACTTGTTAGGTGGCACCTCTGAATCAGGCATTTCCGGCGATAAAACGCAGGAAAATAAAGGTGGCCGGGACTACTGGTTGGTACATATTAATGGCAGTGGTAAGAAGATATGGGACAAAACCTTTGGTGGAGATAGTTACGACCAATTAGCAGCCATCATTAAAACAGAGAAAGGTTTTCTACTAGGAGGTACTTCTTCTTCCAGCACTTCCGGCGATAAGAGTCAAACTCCGCGTGGTTTAGGCGATTACTGGATCGTACGTATTGATGAACAAGGTACCAAACTCTGGGACAGAACCTATGGAGGTATAAAAAAAACCAGTCCATATGACGAAGGTACCTCGGGTGCTTCCATCCTGTCGACATTAGTAGCTACTCCAGATGGGGGTTATTTGCTGGGGGGCTCTTCTAACGCTTCCAAAGGCGGCGATAAAACCCAGGATCGCCGGGGTTCTTACGTTAATGGATCTTACATCTTACAGGATTATTGGATTGTTAAAATCAACGCACAGGGCAGCAAACTATGGGATAAATCTTACGGCGGCCTGGTATTAAGTACAAATTTCTGGGGTTTATACACCGGCGATTCCAAACTTAGATCGATTGTAGCACTTCCGGATGGTGGCTACCTACTAGGTGGCTCATCTGATTCGAATCGGGGCGGTGACAAAAGCGAGGATACCCGAAGCGATGTTAGCCCAGATTTTTTATTCACAAATATTGAAATTGATGATAATGATTACTGGAACGACTACTGGTTGGTGAAGATAGATGAGCAAGGCAACAAAATGAGCGATCGCACCATTGGCGGTAACCGCAACGACCAACTTACTGCTTTGGCCTTAACCAATGATGGAAGCTATCTATTAGGCGGCTATTCTAAATCAGTTCAGGGAGCCGATAAATCAACAACCTCGCAAGGTGGCGCTGATTATTGGGTAGTAAAAGTAAAAGAGGAAGCTGTGCCGCTTACCGGCAACTGGGATATGCGTTTTGGTGGCACTGGTACCGACAACTTTACCGACGCTATCCGCACCACCGACGGAGGTTATTTAGCGGCCGGCTACACCAACTCAGAAAAGAGTGGGGATGTAAGCCAGGGGGTTCATTATACTGATATTGGTATTAACCATTTCTGGATGGTGAAAACCGACAAGAACGGCAAAAAGCTTTGGGACCAACGCTACCAAAGTAACCGTAACCAGTATTTAAACCGCGTTATTCAAACGCAAGACGGCGGCTATTTGCTGGCTGGTTCTCAAGCTTCCTACAACAACCCTAAAAATCGCGATTACTTTCTTCTTAAAGTACCCGCCAACGGTATCTTTAATCATCAGGACCCAAACCAATGGGCCCGTACTTACGGGGGAACGGGTTACGAAGAGCTCAAGAAAGTGATTCAACTAAGTAACGGCGAATACATTCTGGCGGGCTCCAGCAACTCGCCCGTGAGTGGCAGCCAAACCCAGTCGGGCAAAGGTGGCACCGATTACTGGCTGGTAAAAGTAAGCAGCACCGGCCAGCGCATCTGGGACAAACGCTTTGGCGGCGATAAAGACGAAACCTTAAACAGCTTCGTGCAAACGCCGGCTGGTGGCTTTATGCTGGTGGGTAGTTCTTTATCCGGCAACACCGGCGATAAAAGCCAGAAGAGCCAGGGAGGAAGTGATTACTGGGTCGTACAAACCGATAAGAACGGCCATTTAATGTGGGAGAAGTCTTACGGCGGGAACGGCCAGGATGACGCCTATTCCGTGGCTCGTAGTGGCAATGACTTTTATCTGTCCGGCACGAGCCGCTCCGGAAAGAGTGGCGATAAAAGCCAGGCTAGCCAGGGTGGCAGTGATTACTGGGTAGTGAAGATTAACAGCACGGGTACAAAGATCTGGGACAAATCTCTGGGTGGTAGCCAGGACGAAGAACTCAGGGCCAGTACTTTAATCAACCAGAACCAATTAGTAGTAGCGGGCACGTCTTTCTCAGGCGTAAGTGGCGACAAAACCCAAACCAGTCAGGGAGAGAGTGATTACTGGGCAGTAGCCCTGGATGCGCAAGGAAACAAAATCTACGACAAAGGTGTTGGCGGCAGCGGTACAGAAGAACTGCGCACAATCCTGCAAACCCACGATAGCGGCTTGCTCTTAGGCGGCCGATCAAACTCTGATGTGAGTGGCGACCGCACGCAGCCCACGCAAGGTGGTACGGATTACTGGCTGGTAAAAGTAGCTACCGCAACCCTGCCACTGGTAGCTGCTAGACCGGAAACTTCAGTTATAAATGAAGAAAGTAAACCCAGTTTGTTCCCATTGCTGGCCTATCCAAACCCATTTAGCGATAAGTTAACCATCACCTTTTCCTTACCAAAAACCCAAGCGGCTACCGTGCGGGTACTTGATCACCAAGGTCGTGAAGTTGACACTTTGTTCCAGCAGGAAGCGCAAGCTAATCAGCAGTATGAAGTAGAATGGCAAGCTGGTAAACAAGAAGCGGGCATGTACTTATTGCAATTGCAAACGCCTACCGGGCAACAAACCCAAAAACTGCTCCTGAGTAAATAAGTTTTTACATTTTTCATGGCCGGCCGGAGTCTCCTCTGGCCGGCTTTCGTGTTTTTAGAATAGGTGTTCCCAACAAGTGGCAGGTGCGCGTTAATAAATAATAAATCAATATACAGCTATAAATACCTAAAGTTAGGTATTGTGCTGCTCTTTGCTCCCTTGTAAATTTAGCAGATTGCTACTGCCGGGCTCCTTAAAGCACCTCATCCTTACTTTCTCCCCAATACCCAGAACTGCTCTTGAGTAAGTAAGCAACGTTTTTTTTTACCAGCAACAGCCTGATAGCCTCATACTATTTCCGGTTGATACTTTAATGTTGATTATACATGAGAACAATACGTGTAAATTTGATTTACAGAAGAGCTTATACCTCGCAGTTTAGCATTGAAAGAATTTTTGACGGCTTAATTTCCTATTTTCAATTAACCAGCCATATTCAGGTTTCAAAAAAGGTAGTACCTTTTTATAACAATACGGTTTTCAGAAGATTTAAGAATATCATCTGGACTTTCCGGAACCAGGGGCAAATCAATCATGTAACCGGAGACATTCATTACATTGCTTTAGGTTTAACCAGGCAAACAACAATTCTTACCATCCATGACTTGTACTTTATGGATGTAGCGAAGCCCCTTACTTTGTACATTTATTATTTATTATGGTTAAAGCTGCCCTTGCTACGGGTTCAATATGTAACCGTTATTTCGGAGGCTACCAAAAAAGAACTACTCCGGAGAATTTATTTTCCGGCCGATAGAATAAGGGTTATTCCAAACTATTATGATCCGGAATACAAGCCGGTACCAAAATTAACTTTCCCGAACAAGCCTGTTTTATTGCAAATCGGCACTAAATCAAATAAAAACATTCCGCGCTTAATTGAAGCCTTACACGGTGTAAATTGTACTTTGATTATTATCGGCAAAGTTAAAAAGGAGATTACCGCGTTATTGTTAAAGTTTAAAATTGATTACATCTGGAAAGAAAACCTATCTGACAAGGAAGTAAGAAAGGAATACGCGTTGTGCGATATGGTCTGTTTTATTTCTATTCTGGAAGGATTTGGCATGCCGATACTGGAAGCCCAGGCTACGGGCAGAGTAGTAATTACCAGTAACGTATCTTCTATGCCAGAAGTAGCTGGTGATGGAGCCTACTATGTAAATCCCTGGGATGTATTGGCTATCCGGGAGGGAATACTAACACTGATAAAAAATGCGGTATTGCGCGCTGAATTAATTACCGCAGGATACGAAAATGTTAAACGCTTTCATATTTCCCGAATCGCGCAAATGTATGCCAGCTTGTATCAGGAGGTTCTGCATCAGCAAACTACGTAGCCCTGGTTCGTTCATTTCGTAAATCAGAAACAAGTAAGTTTCAACTTATGCTGGTTCGGCAAAAAAGTAATCCGGGATAGCTGGCCTTTTAGTTGCGGTACTTCTCCGGATGACTTGCAAAGCATTCTTTTAAATTTTTAGAAAATCAAGATAAATAATAGCATTAGTGAAGTGTGTCTGGATAGTGTACCCTTATTGCGAAATACCCAAAGCTGGCTGGCGGGATGATCGATACTTTTTAATTGCCAAGTTTTTGAGTGCAGCCGGTTATCAGGTGCAGTTGTTTATTTCCAGTTTTTCGCACAAAGAAAAGGCATTTGTAACTACCGAGAAGCAGCTGCGCCTAGAACCTAATTTAAACATTGTATACGTAGAAACGAAAGGCTACACCAATCATATTTCGCTTAATCGAATTAAGCACGAAAAAGCTTTTGCGGCCGCTATCGCGGCTAATAACCTAAATTTACCCTTGCCCGATTTTATTATTTTACGGGAGCCAGCCATATTTACTTACGGCGGTTTAAAAACTTTTATCAAAACTTCCGGGGCTAAACTTATTCTGGATATTATTGATTTATGGCCGGAAACTTTTGAATTAAAGCTACCACGGGTAATCCGGTGGACCGGTAAATTACTATTTTCGCCATTTTATGCTACCCGCAAAAAAATATATGCCGCTGCGTCGGCGGTAACAGCAGTTGCGCCGGATTACTTGCACCAGGTTTTAAAGTATAACCACACCATACCCGGCAAGGTGGTTTATTGGGGTTGTAATGTAACCCAAATAGAACATGAACTGCAACTAGCTACCCCTACCCTGCTTGCACGCTTACATTTACCCGATAAAGGAGCGCATATTTGGGGTATTTACGCTGGTACCCTAGGCGAAGGGTATGATATAGTAACTTTACTGGAAACAGCGCGACAAATGGTAACGGTGGCTCCGCACTTAAAATTTTTAATTGCCGGCACTGGCCCGCGCTTAGAAATGGTAAAAAAAGCGGCCCAGGAAAATACCAATATTATTTATTTGGGCAGTTTACCCACCAATACCTTATACCAGCTTTTTTCTTTCTGCGATTTTGGGTTCTCTACGTACGCCGATGGATCAGCTGTATCGATGCCGATAAAATGTTTCGATTACTTTGCTGCCGGTTTGCCGCTGGTAAATAGCTTAGGTAAAAATTTAGGAAAAATTGTTAAAACTCAAAAGCTGGGTTATCAATACAAAGCCTCCGATGTAGCCTCTTTAAAAAAAACTTTAACCTTATTATTAACCGATGATTTGCACGAAATGAAGCAAAGGTGCAAAGCTATGAGCTACGAATTTAACGAACAGGTACAATATCCTAAATTTATTGAGCTACTAAAAGAACTAGAGGCTTAAACCGGTTGAAGAAAGAATGACTAAAGAATTTAAACAGTCTTAAGAACCATGAATGGTTTTGTATTCCTGGTAAGAAATACCGAAAAAACCGCCTAAAGTGCCTATAGACGATCCTATTTGTAACAAACTTAAGGCTAGGTAGGCTTTCTGAAATAATAAAATACCTTTTAGCGCGCTTACTACTCCGCGTAACATTCTAAAACCAAACATTATTAAACAGAAAACATACGCTTTCGGGAAGGAGCCTTCGTAAATAATAGCGCGGGTAGCTCCCTCCCCAGACCGGTAACCCCGCAAAAAAAACCAGCGCAAGTTTGTCCGGGAAGCAGGATAGGTTTCTATTACCGGAGCAAACGGAGTAACAACCGCCTTAAAACCGGCATTTATGGTTTTAATACAAAAATGAAGATCCGAGGAACCGGTAAAAGCAAAGCGCATGTCAAAAGCAGGCTTTATAGCTTCCAGAACGGGCCGCATAATGAGCACATTAGCGGTATAAAAACGGTTAGTCGGTTCTACTTTTTTCTTGTTGTGGGTGCCAAAACCCGGTACTTTTTCCACCCATTTATCTTTAGGATTTTCGGCTATTACGTGCAACACACTGGTTACCACATCGGCCTGCGTTTGCACCTGGGTGTTTACCAAGGTTTGCAGCCACGAAGTTTCCCCGGGCCATTCGTCGTCGTCAATAAAAACTAAAGCTTCAAACGAAGAATCCAGGAAATATTCCACGGCCTTGTTACGCGCCGGAACAATTCCTTTTTCCGTTGCTTCCACAAAACGCATTTTAATCTGCGCGGCAGGGTTTAATTCCGTAATAATTTTTAAATTTTTGCCGGTACAATCATTGTCTACCACCAGAATTTCTACCTGAACCCAATCTTCTAGCTGCTGCAATTGCAGCGCTTGCAATAAACGTTTTAATCCTTTAGGGCGATTATAGGTAATAGTAGAAACAAGTACTCGGGACAGCGTTTTCACTGGAATTTAAAATTTCTTATTTAGATGGAAAGCAGGAGGTAATAAAAGTTTATTTTTTTAACGCCGCCATATTGGCAACAATAAAATAAGGAATTACAAATATTCTTTCTATAAGGAACAAAGATACATGTAAGCCACCGGTTACCCCGCTCCGGATTATCTCTAAGCAGGAAGTTTTTTAAATTTTTCTCTTTTCCAGGTGATTCAGCATTGCTTCCTGCGGCAAATTATTTGGTAATTTGTAATTATTGTCTCCATTTAGATTTCTCACAAGGAGTTAACTAGAATACTGCTTGCCGGATGTTTACCTTGAAGCATAAAAACTAAAATTATTTAGAAATTCTTTGATAAATACGTAAGTTGGTTCTGCAACATTATAATTTGTAGCTCTTTATTACCTGCTCTACCTACTGGCAGAAAAACTTAAATTACTGGGTTAATCTACCATGTGCCCCTTAGTTCAATTAGGTATTTAATGTTTTTAATACGTTCAATCCAGCTTTCTTGAAAACACTTCTACTTCTATTTACCCGGGTAAGTAATTATAACCAGACTATTCATTTTTTTAAATTCTTGCTGAAATAACAGGGCTTTAAGTACCGGCTGGCTATCCCTCGGGGCTGCTCATCCGTATATCTTTTTTTCAGATTAAAGCGGTTTTAGCAAATTGCCAAGGTTATACATTCAAGGGCACTTTTGCTCCAGGCGCCTTTCCTGAGATCACCAGAATTAGTTATGGTAATTTATGGATGCATATAAGAAGAGGCTTCTTATACAGGTTTGCTTCGGAACAGCGCTGTGCCTGCTTGTAAGTTGCCAGCCTAAAAAAGAGTACCGTACAACACACAGCAACAAACCCACAAGCGAATCCTCTATGAAAGCTACCCTCCTACGCCAGAAATTATTACCGAACCTACCTTCAGGCTCTGGTATGGAAATTATTCAGGATCAGCTTTATGTAATCGGCGACGATTCGCCGTTGCTCTACCAATTGCACGTTAATACCTGGGAGCAAACAGCTACTTATCCTTTATTCTCTACCAACGATTTTGCTACCGGCCGCATACCCAAACCACTTAAACCCGACTTAGAATGCCTGACAAGGGTAACATTTGAGAATAAGCAGTATTTACTCGCCTTTGGTTCGGGTTCTACCCCCAAGCGTACTACCACTTACCAGGTGCAACTATCTCCAACGCCGGAAAAAAGCCCCGCGGTACAAGCCATAACTTTGCAGGATTTATACGAAGCATTACAAACCGATATAACCGTTACGGCGGGCGGTACTTTAAACCTGGAAGCCGCAACGGCTTCGGAGGAGCATTTGTATTTGTTGCAACGTTCCGTGAACAATGGGCCAGATGCATTACTTGTTTTTGCCTTACCGGCCTTCCTGAATTACCTGCAACAACCTACCGGTTCCGTACCGGCCTATACGGTTATACATTTTCAATTACCCCAGATAGATGGTTACAAAGCAGGCTTTTCCGGTGCCAGTTTTTTTGAGGGCAAAATATTTATAACTGCCTCCGTCGAAAATACCAACGATGCTTACCTGGATGGGGAAGTACTGGGCAGTTTCGTTGGCTATATTCCCGTGGAGCAAGTAGCTAATTCTCTGGTGCATACAGCTCGCCTCACCGACAAAAACGGTAAATTTTACCCCGGAAAACTAGAATCTATAAGCATTCTGCGGAAAAACGCTACTAACCAGTACCAAGCCTTAGCTATTACGGACAACGATAACGGCCAATCGGAATTACTGGAACTAGAGCTTACTTTGCCATGAGAATAAACTCAAAAATTTAAAAAAACCGGTGTTAATAAAAAAGCCCCGAGAGTTGGGCCGTTCAACTCTCGGGGCTTTTTTAATTTTTTTGAGTTTTTACGCTCCTATTTCTCCAGACTATATTAATTTTTAATAAACCAGAAAGTGCCAGCCGACATAACTCCCTCTGGTTTTATTTAATGCCTTAATCTATTAAAACTTTGGCTTGTTTGCTGCCTGATTTTCCTTGGGCTTTAACGATGTAATAGCCTTTACTCAGATTATTTACCGGTACCACCAGCGAAGCTTTACCTTCTGTGTCGGTTTGTAAGGTTCTGGTATGGGCTACGCGGCCTACGCCATCATACAGTACCACATTCACCAGTTCTTTACCCGTAAAGTTTTCGAGAACTACCTGTAAGTCGTTGCCGGCACTTGGGTTCGGATACACTTGTAACTTTAAAGCTGCTGGTTCCGGCTTAGGCATCTCAGGAACTGTTACGCTGGCAATTCTGGCAGCGGAATTGGTAACTTTAAACGAGATAGACAAAGTCGTTCCAGCTGTTCCGCTCGCGCTCGCGCCAGTATAAGGTGTAGCTTTTAAATAATAGCTTCCTAATTTAGGCACCCAAGCATTGTAGTTATAATTAGATTCGCCGAATACTGCGTAAGGAGGACTGCTTTCCGTTTTCGTTAACGACTGCGCTCCGCTTAATACGGCTTTTACGCTGCCTACCGTACTGGGGCTGGTATTAACGCGGATATTTAAATTTTTGGTACCACAGTACTGGGTGGTAAAATATACGCGATTGGCGGCCAGGTAAAGCACGATTGCGGCGCCACGGAACTGCCTTATGTGCACGTCTACGATCCGATCAATAATTCCTGGACCCGCTTGACCAATTTGCCGGCTCCCCGTTCGCACAACGAAATGGGTACTTTTCCGGTGGATGGCAAAATTTACCTGACCGGCGGCCAAGGCCCGGGTAATGAGGGGCAACGAACCGTTTATGTTTTAAACCCCGATGGTAACAGCGGCTCTGGTTCCTGGTCTAACGCCACGCAATATACCTTACCTAAATACTACTTTGGCGTGTCGGGTAAAGTAGTTGGCAATAAATTTATAATCTCACACGGTGCCCAAAAATTTGTAAGCGACGAGCGTCGCGAAACGTATACGGCTCCTTTTACCCGTAATACTCCTTATAAATTTGGTTTTACGGGCAAGTGTTTTACAAAATCACTAAGCTCTGGTAGTAAATTAGTAATCAAAAATGTGCTTTACACCATCGAGGGCAACAGAACCTATAGTATATCTTCTAACGCAGGTTGGTTAAGTATTACAAGAAATGCCAGCGGTACTGCCGTACCAACCGGAAATGATATAGAAGCTACTATTAACGCTTCCGGTTTAGCTAATGGCAGTTACTCCGCTAACGTTACGGCCAGAAGTACCGGCAGCGGCACCACGTACAGTAGCGCCAGTTTCTGCGTAAATATAACCGTGGGCAGTGGCAGCACCACTAGCCAGCGCGTGGTTAGCTATACCTTAATCAATGCCGATTCAGATAAAGACATTCAGACTTTGAATAGCGGAGCTACTTTGGATTTAGCGAAACTGCCTACCAAAAATTTAAATATCCGCGTTAATACCAGCCCCAGT
>Ga0181466_1000426_pt1 | contig 12458 bp, 8 predicted proteins | sample InSIn4gowninarea_FD_119078 | JGI IMG/M metagenome (GOLD analysis project Ga0181466, IMG submission 119078) | Clean room microbial communities from NASA Spacecraft Assembly Facility at Jet Propulsion Laboratory, Pasadena, California, USA -... ... | reverse complement strand
CATGTAGGCGCCGGCACTTTTAGACCGGTAAAAGCAGAAACAATCGATGAGCATGAAATGCATTCGGAGTTCATAGATGTTTCGGAGGATGCCATCGGGCATTTAATGGATTATTTAGAAAAGACATACTGTGGAGAGTGTACCTGGGCTTTATACTAATGGCCATAGTAGGACTTTGCATATTAGGAAAAGCATTTTTTATACAACAGGTACAAGGTAGTTATTGGCGCGGTATGAGCGATAGCCTTCACCAAAAAATTGTAGAGCTGGATGCCGAAAGAGGAACGATATATAGTGAAGATGGAAGCATGCTTAGCACCAGCATTCCGCAGTTTGATATTTATATAGACTTTATGGCCGATGGTCTAAGGGATAAAAATGGTAAGCGTTTTAAAGAAAACATTGACTCATTGAGCATTTGCCTTGCTAACCTTTTTGGTGATAAAAGCAGTAGCGAATACAAGTTTATGCTGCAGACAGGTTATCGGGAGAAAGACAGGTATTTTTTGTTGAGAAAGAAGATGTCGTTTAAAGAGTACCAGCAGTTGAAAACCTTTCCGCTGGTGCGCCTGGGAAGAAATAAAAGTGGTTTTATTCCAGATAAAAAAATAATAAGGTTAAACCCTTATAAAATGCTTGCATATCGTACCATAGGTTTGTTGAGAGATAGCAACAGGGTAGGACTTGAGCTTACCTACAATCAATATCTTGAAGGTACCAAGGGCAAAAGGCTGGTGCGCTTTATAGCAGGTGGTGCAAGTGTACCGGTAGACGATTATGAAGTAGAGGCAGAGAATGGCAAAGATATTATCACTACCCTTGATGTCAACATTCAGGATATAACAGAAAATGCGTTGATGAAAATGTTGGTTAAGAATGAAGCCGAACATGGTTGTGCTATTGTAATGGAAGTAAAGACAGGCAAGATAAAAGCCATTGCAAACCTTGGACATGAAAGAGACAGTCTGTATTGGGAAGATTATAATTATGCTATAACACCTACAGAACCTGGTTCAACTTTTAAGCTTGCCACCATGCTTTCGTTGTTGGAGGATAGAAAAATTAATTTGAATACACCGGTTGATTTAAATGGTGGTACATGGCAGATTTATAAACGCACGGTGTATGATAGTGAAAAGCATGGCCTTCATAATGTAACGGCAAAACATGCATTTGAGGAAAGCAGTAATGTAGGTATGGCTAAACTGGCATGGACACATTATGGATCCAATCCTAACCAGTTTATCAATCACCTCAAAAAGTTAAAGCTGGACTCAATTACAGGCATCGATTTAAAAGGTGAAATAAAACCGTCTATTTATAGCCCTGCCAGCCGACATTGGAGCAATACTACTTTGCCCTGGATGGCCTTTGGTTACAACCTTACCGTAAGCCCTTTACAAACACTTACCCTATACAATGCCGTTGCTAACCAGGGTAAGATGATGAGGCCATACCTGGTAAACGAGATACGGGAAGATGGAAGAACGATTCGGGCATTTTCTCCTTCGGTTATCAAAGATAGCATTTGCTCTAATCATACGTTGCAGCAGTTGCAGGAGTGCCTGGAAGGTGTAATGATCGAGGGTACTGGCAAAGGCTTGCAAAGCAATTATTACAAGATAGCTGGTAAAACAGGCACAGCCCTGGTAGCCAATGGTAACCGCGGATATGCTGATAAGATTTATCAATCATCTTTTGCCGGTTACTTTCCTGCCGACAATCCACAGTACACAATCATTGTAGTAGTCAAAAATAAGCCACATGCAGCCAGCTTTTATGGAGCCTCTGTAGCTGGACCGGTGTTTAAAGAAATAGCTGACCAAATTTATAGTTTCAAGATTGGCAAGAGTCATAATGCGGGTGATGCTTTTAACAAAACAGATACCGGTTATTATAGTTATGCCGGTTATACAAAAGACATACAAAAAGTTGCAGAAACATTAGAGGTGAATGTAGCAAAGATCGATGGTAGAGGTGTTTATAGCCGCATTTATAAACAAGGTGCTGATACGGTAATGGCAAGCCAGCAAATTAGCAGTAAAAAGATGCCCATGCTATCAGGAATGGGTTTGAAAGATGCTGTTTACCTATGTGAGCATTTGGGATTAAAAGTGAAGGTAACGGGTAAGGGAAAAGTATTAAACCAAACTATTGTAGCCGGTCAAAATATCACCAAAGGACAAACAGTAAGTATACAATTAAACTAAAAAAATATACTCCTTCACCCTCTCCTTTGCAAGGAGAGGGCCGGGGTGAGGATTATGGCAAAACTTCAGGACATATTATATAATGTGAGATTACAGGCAGTAACGGGTGCAACAAATCTTGATGTAAAAGACATTCAGATTGATAGCAGAAAAGTGTCAGAAGGTTCTGTCTTTGTGGCCATAAGGTGCAGTCAGCAATGGACATGAATTTATATCGACTGCAATTGAGAAGGGTGCTAAAGTAATTGTGTGTGAAGTGTTGCCTGCTACAATAGTCGAAGGGGTTACTTATTTGCAAGTGACAAGTTCAGCAGAGGCTGTTGCAAATATGGCACATCACTATTATGGTGAGCCTTCTGCCAAAGTAAAGCTGGTAGGCGTAACCGGTACCAATGGTAAGACTACAATAGCAACTTTGTTGTATAAAGTATTTACCAGGCTGGGATATAAATGTGGTTTACTCAGTACCGTTCAAAATCATATTGGTGATACAATTATTTCAGCTACCCATACAACGCCTGATGCAATAAGCCTCAATGCATTGTTGAAACAAATGTCAGATGCAGGTTGCTCTCATGTTTTCATGGAAGTTAGCAGTCATGCTATTCATCAACACAGAACAACAGCGCTTGATTTTGATGGTGGTTTGTTTAGTAATATCACCCATGATCATCTTGATTATCATAAAACGTTTGATGAATATATAAAAGTAAAGAAAAAGTTCTTTGATGACCTTCCTGCTGCAGCCTTTGCTATATCTAACATCGATGATAAAAGAGGCCAGGTGATGCTGCAGAATACAATAGCAAAAAAGCATTTTTATAGCCTCAAAACAGTAGCAGAGTTCAAAGGAAAAATTCTTGAGAATAGCCTTACAGGTCTGGTAATGACTATAAACGGAAAGGAAGTTCATTTCAGGTTAATAGGAGAGTTTAATGCATATAACATACTGGCAGTTTACGGTGCTGCTGTATGCTTGGGAGAAGATATAGATGAAGTTTTGACATCGCTAAGCTTAGTCACAGGTGCTGAAGGAAGATTTGATTATATTATTAGCCAGTCAAACATTATAGGGATAGTTGATTATGCGCACACGCCTGATGCATTAGACAATGTTTTGGGCACTATAAAAAAATTAAGAAAAGGCACCGAGCAAGTAATAACAGTAGTCGGTTGTGGTGGCGACAGGGACAAAACAAAAAGACCTGTAATGGCCCGTGTTTCATGTGAGATGAGTGACCGTGTAATCTTTACCAGTGATAATCCACGAAGTGAAGATCCATTAGCTATTTTAAAAGATATGGAGCAGGATTTAGGTAGTGCAGCCCGGCGAAAATTCATATCAATAGCCGACAGAAAAGAAGCAATTAAAATGGCGGTAAGCTTAGCGAAGCCTTTTGATATATTGTTGATTGCAGGAAAGGGACACGAGAAATACCAGGAGATAAAAGGTGTCAAACATCCTTTTGACGATAAACAGGTTTTACAGGAAATGTTTGAACTGTTTGAAAAGTAAGAAGAATGACAGTTGATTGTTGACAGTGAATAAGAGGGTTGACAGTTGATTGTTGACAGTGCCTAAGAAGGTTGACAGTTGATTGTTGACAGTGCCTAAGAAGGTTGACAGTTGATTGTTGACAGTGCTTAAGAAGGTTGACAGTTGATTGTTGACAGTGCTTAAGAAGGTTGACAGTTGATTGTTGACAGGTGACAGTGAATAAGAGGTTTGACAGTTGATTGTTGACAGTTGACATTGCATAAGAAGGTTGAGAGTTGATTGATGACAGTTGACAGTGAATAAGAAAAAAAGAAAATTGTAAACGTTTTTAAAAGCCCTTTTAGGGGTTGGGGTAAATATGCTGTATTACATCTACCAATGGCTGACAAATGCTGGTTTTAAATTCCCAGGAAGTGGACTATTTCAGTTCATCACTTTTAGGGTATTGCTTGCTGTGTTGCTGTCATTAGTAATCACAACAGTATATGGCAAAAGATTGATTAGATATTTGTTAAAAAGACAGGTAGGCGAAACTGTAAGAGATCTTGGTCTTGCAGGTGAGCAGCAAAAGAAAGGTACGCCAACTATGGGTGGTATTATTATTCTGCTGGCTATCCTTATTCCAACTCTGTTATTTGCCAACCTCGATAAAGTATATGTACGGTTAATGCTTCTGAGTACTGTGTGGTTAGGTATCATTGGTTTTATAGATGATTATTTAAAACTCAGAGCCAAGCGTATTGCAAGAGAAAAGGGCATTAATTATAAGAAGACAGATAGTGATGGATTGGCTGGCAGGTTTAAAATATTTGGACAGGTAGTGTTGGGAATAATTGTAGGTGCCACCTTGTATTTCAACCCCAATGTGACTGTTGAACGAGAAGTTATTTCCCAAAGACCCGTTACTGCAACAAAGGATAGCATTGTTCAAAAAGGTGAAAAGCTTTTGAGTGATACAGTCAGAGTATTTGACGGAAAGAAGCATAGATATGTAAGGGTTAAAACGCCCATAACTACAATCCCTTTTGTAAAGACACATGAGTTTAATTACTCCAGGCTATTGCCCGAAAGTTTACAACCGTACACATGGGTGTTGTACATACTGGTAGTAATATTTATTATAACAGCAGTATCAAATGGCGCTAACATAACGGATGGATTAGATGGTTTGGCGACGGGTGTTTCAGCATTAATCGGCGTTTGTCTCGGCATTTTTGCTTATGTCAGCGGCAACATTCGGTTTGCTGAATACCTAAACATTATGTACATACCCAACCTTGGTGAATTAAGCATTTTCATTGGTGCATTCATTGGAGCCTGCGTAGGTTTTTTGTGGTACAATGCATTTCCTGCACAGGTATTTATGGGCGATACAGGTAGTCTGGCATTAGGAGGTATAATAGCATCGCTGGCCATTATAATCAGGAAGGAATTGTTGATACCAATTATATGCGGCGTATTCCTGATAGAACTGGTAAGCGTAATGCTGCAGGTGTCTTACTTCAAATATACAAAGAAGAAATATGGCGAAGGTCGACGCATATTCAAGATGAGTCCTTTGCATCATCACTACCAGAAGCTGGGGTATCATGAAAGTAAAATAGCCGTGAGGTTTTGGATTGTAACAATATTGTGTGTAGTGTTTTCAATCATGAGTTTGAAGATAAGGTAGAGAGAGAAGCCCCGCCCCTAAAGGGAGGAGAGAGATTAAGAAGAATAAAAAAATTATTGCTTGCTGTAATGAACGAGCTACAAAATATAAACAGTTTTAAAAGTTCCCCTTTAGGGGCGGAGGGGCACAGTTCCCCTTTAGGGGCGGAGGGGCACAGTTCCCCTTTAGGGGCGCAGGGGCACAGTTCCCCTTTAGGGGCGCAGGGGCACAGTTCCCCTTTAGGTGCGCAGGGGCTTGTTGTGCTCGGCGGCGGCGAAAGCGGGGTCGGTGCAGCATTACTGGGTAAGCAAAAAGGTTATCAGGTTTTTTTGAGCGATGCGGGTAAGTTGAGCGATAGATATAAGAATGAGCTTATTGATAATAATATAGAATTTGAGGAAGGCAGCCATACAGAATATAGAATTTTAAGTGCGGATATAATAGTAAAGAGTCCGGGCATTTCTGAGAAGAACGGTATAGTAAAAAAGATTAGAGCCAGGGGAATAACGGTGATTAGTGAGATTGAATTAGCATACAGATATAAAGGTGATAGTAAGATTGTGGCAATTACAGGTAGCAATGGTAAGAGCACAACCACTACGCTTATCTATCATATATGTAAAGTTGCAGGTCTCGATTGTGCCCTGGTTGGCAACATCGGTTACTCGTTTGCTAAACAGGTTGCAGAAGATCCAAAGACACTTTACATAGCCGAAATAAGTTCTTTTCAATTAGATGATATAATAGAGTTTAGACCGGATATAGCTGTTTTATTAAACATAACCGAAGATCATCTCGACAGGTATGATTATAAATTTGAGAATTATATAAACAGCAAATTCAGGATTATAAAAAACCAGACATTAGAGGACTGTTTCATTTATAACCTTGACGATGAAGTGATAACAAAAAAACTGGAAACATTAACCTTACATACAAAACCACTGCCATTTTCTATGAAACAAGAAGTAAAGAAAGGTGCGCACATTAAAGGAGATCAAATGATGCTTAGAATACAGGAAGAGCGCGTAAGCATGAGCATTTATGATTTTGCGCTCAAAGGAAAACACAATCAACACAATACAATGGCAGCAGGTATTGCAGCAGCAATGCTCGGTATAAGAAAAGAAAAAATCAGAGAGGCAGTTAAGACTTTTAAAAGTCTTGAACACCGGATGGAATTTGTTGCTACCGTTCGCGGGGTAGAATTTTATAACGACAGTAAGGCTACGAATGTAAATAGTACCTGGTTTGCATTAGAGAGCGTCGAAAAACCAGTTGTACTAATACTTGGGGGTATCGACAAAGGCAACGATTACACAATGATAGAAGACCTTGTAAAGCAAAAGGTAAAGGCAATTGTTTGTATGGGTTTAGACAACAGAAAAATACATGCTTCTTTCAAAGATATTGTACCAACTATTGTTGACACTAAAAGTGCAGACGAAGCAGTGAAGACAGCATTCAGCTTAGCAGCAAAAGGGAATGCGGTATTGCTAAGTCCTGCTTGTGCAAGTTTTGATCTGTTTAAGAACTATGAAGAAAGAGGCAAAAAGTTTAAAGACGCGGTTAAGGAATTGTAACCCCTCTAACTCCCCGCAGGGGAGAACAAAAAAGAAGAGTACAAAAACGCAATAAAGCAAAATTGTCAAAACAAAAGTTATAACAGTATAAAAAAGCTTGGCCTCCCTCTCCTTTGCAAGGAGAGGAACCGAGGGTGAGGTTATGAATAAATTTTTCGATAAGCCTTTTTCAGAAATGCCTTCCGTACAGGGGGTAGGCGGTGGCTTGTTGAAAAAAACAAAAGGTGATAAATATATATGGGGCATTGTGATCCTGCTGGCAATAACATCGTTGCTGGTTGTGTACAGTGCTACCGGCTCTTTGGCATATAAGATGTATAAAGGCAACACCGAAGTATATCTTTTCAAGCAATTTGCATTTATAGTTTTAGGCATAATTGTTATCTATTTTGCCCATCGCATCAACTATACATTGTATTCACGTATTGCATTGTATCTGTTTCTTGCAGCAATACCATTAATGATATTCACTTACCTGTTTGGTGCTACTATCAACGATGGAAGCCGTTGGATAAAATTACCCATCATCAACATGACTTTTCAAACTAGTGACCTTGCAAAGCTTGGATTGTTTATGTACTTAAGTCGCCAGTTGAGTCGAAAGCAGGAAGTAATCAAAGATTTTAAAAAAGGCTATTTGCCATTGGTGGTTCCTGTAGGAATTATTTGTGTTTTGATTGCTCCGGCCAACTTATCCACGGCGCTACTAACAGGTGCAACAGGTCTATTGCTGATGTTTATCGGACGTGCACAGGTCAAACATATACTGGGAACAATCGGTATAGCCTTAATACCTGTTTTGATATTGATAGCTATAGCTGTAGGCACCTACGATGGTAAAACCGAAAAAACAACACATAAAAGTGCAGCAATAACAGAGCTTAAATCTCATGGTCGTATTGGCACCTGGATTAAAAGGGTACAGGATTTTATTTATGCCAAAGCCGATGAGACACCTTACCAGGTACAACAGGCAAAAATTGCCATTGCAAAAGGTGGAATAATAGGTGTAGGTCCGGGCAATAGTGAAGCGAAAAACTTTTTACCACATCCGTATTCTGACATGATCTATGCGGTAATAGTTGAAGAATATGGTCTGGTAGGTGGTGCTATTATCATTTTTATTTACCTGATTTTTCTATTAAGATGCATAAGGCTTTTTAAGAAATGTCCCTTTGCTTTCGGAGCCTTTCTTGCCCTTGGTCTTAGTTTCACTTTAGTTATTCAGGCAATGGCTAATATGGCCGTAGCGGTAAATTTAGTTCCGGTAACCGGTGTTACGTTGCCATTGGTAAGTATGGGTGGTAGTTCATTTCTTTTTACCTGCGCATCTATCGGTATTGTCTTAAGTGTTGCAAGAAACGTAGAGCAGTTAGAAGGTAAAGGAGCAATAACACCGGTAGAACCAAGTGAAGGAATTATGGAGCAGTTGAGGAAAAAGAGAGTAGACGCCCCTGCCCTAAAGGGAGAAGAGTGAGAGAAGCCCCGGCCCTAAAGGGAGGAGTGAGAGAGAAGCCCCAGCCCTAAAGGGAGAAGTGGCAAGAAGAGTGTTATTAAAAACGAAGTACAATTTATGGACGAAGAGGAAAGTTTTTCCAGTTTTAATAGTTCCCCTTTAGGGGCGGAGGGGCAAAGTTCCCCTTTAGGGGCGGAGGGGCAAAGTTCCCCTTTAGGGGCGCAGGGGCTTAGGGGGCATCGTATTATCATTGCCGGTGGTGGCACCGGTGGTCACATTTTTCCTGCAATTGCAATAGCAAATGCCATTAAGCAACAACAGCCAACTACAGAAATACTGTTTGTAGGCGCACAGGGTAAAATGGAAATGGAAAAGGTGCCGCAAGCCGGTTATAATATTCAAGGGTTAGATATAGCAGGATTCAACAGAAGTTCTTTGATAAAAAATATTGGTCTGCCATTTAAGCTGATAAAAAGCTTTTTTCAGGTAAAAAAAATCCTCCATCACTTTAAGCCGGATGCTGTTGTAGGTGTAGGCGGTTATTCAAGTTTTCCAGTGTTGAAACAAGCGCAGTTAAAAGGTATTCCAACCTTTATACATGAGAGCAATTCTTTCGCGGGAAAAACAAATATGATGCTTGGTAAAAATGCAACCAAAGTATTTGTTGCATCTGAAGGAATGGAGAAATTTTTTCCAAAAGAAAAGATTATGATAACGGGTAACCCTGTGAGAAAATCCATTGCACAATCATCTGTTACGCGTTCCCAGGCTTGTAAGTTTTTTAACCTGGAGGAAAATAAAACAATTGTGCTTGCTGTTGGTGGAAGCCTTGGTGCAAAGAGTATCAATGAAGCATTAGCAAACAAATTGGATGCTTTTGAAAATCAAAATATACAGTTAATCTGGCAAACAGGAAAGACAACCGGAGCGCCTTATAAAGAGAAAGCAAAAGGTATTCGACACGTTTGGGTAGATGATTTTATAACACAGATGGAGTTGGCTTATGCAGCAGCAGACATAGTTATATCGAGGTCGGGGGCAATGGCAGTTACTGAATTATGTGTAGCTAAAAAGCCGGTAATATTTGTACCATTTCCATTTGCTTCAGAAGATCACCAGACAGTAAATGCACAGGCGCTTGTAAATAAAAAAGCAGCCCTGATGATAAAAGACAGTGAGGTGGATGAGAAACTTGTAGCTATGGCATTAGCTCTTGCATACAATAAAAATTTGCAACAAGAGCTAAGTAAAAACATTGCAAAGCTGGCTGTAACAAATGCAGATGAAATTATAGCCTGGGAGATATTGAGAAGCCCCAGCCCTAAAGGGAGAGGAGAGAGGGAGAAGCCCCGACCCTGAAGGGAGGAGGAGAGAGAGGAGAAGCCCCAGCCCTAAAGGGAGAGGAGAGAGGGAGAAGCCCCGACCCTGAAGGGAGGAGGGAGAAGAATATTATTAAAAAAGAAAGTCGAATTAATGAATGATGTAAAAAATATAGACGATTTTAAAAGCTCCCCTTTAGGGGCGGGGGGGCTTTACTTCATTGGTATTGGTGGCATCGGAATGAGTGCAATTGCACGATATTTTAAAACGCAGGGTGCTGAGGTAAGCGGATATGATAAGACTCCGACAGTTCTTACAAAAGAGTTAGAGGCAGAGGGGGTACAAATACATTATGAAGAGAATATAGATATTATTCCTAAAGAAGTTGAACTGGTGGTGTACACACCTGCAATTCCTGCAAATAACGCAGCATTGCAATACTACCAGAAGAATAATTATAAGGTCGTAAAAAGAAGTGATGTTTTAAAAATCATTACCGAAAGTTCTTTTAATATCTGTGTTGCCGGTACACATGGCAAGACAACAGTGAGTACAATGGTAGCACACATTCTTCGTCATTCCGGATTTGGTTGCAATGCTTTTTTAGGAGGTATTTCTGCTAACTATCAAACCAACTTTTGGAGTAACGAAAAGAATGTTTGTGTGATTGAAGCAGATGAATATGATCGCAGCTTTTTAAAGCTATCACCTGATGTTGCAGTCATCACTGCAATGGATCCTGATCATCTCGACATCTATGGTACTGCCGAAGAGTTTGAAAAAGCATTTATTCAGTTTTCTCAAAAAGTAAAGACTGGTGGATGTCTGGTAACAAAACATGGATTGGTACATGAAGGGGCCTTTACCGCAGGTAATCATGTCACTTATAGTTTCAATGATAGTAACGCTGACGTTTATGCCAGTAATGTAAAGGTTAAAAACGGTTCTTACTTATTTAATATAGTCAGCAAAGATTGGATTCTCAATAATGTGAATTTGCACATGGGTGGCTTACACAATATTGAGAATGTAGTAGCGGCAACTGTAGTAGCAAAACAGGTAGGAATTACTGATGAGAAGATTAAAAATGCTATTGCAGATTTTAAAGGTGTTAAGCGCCGCTTTGAATATGTGGTAAAGAATGATAAGCATGTATTGATTGACGACTACGCACACCATCCCGAAGAGTTAAAGGCATTGATAAGTGGTGTAAGAAGTTTATTTAATCAACCTGTATCTATGGTTTTTCAGCCTCACTTGTTTAGTCGCACCAAAGATCAGGCAGATGGTTTTGCCAAGGTGCTAAGTATGGTCGATGAAGTGGTTTTATTGCCTATTTATCCGGCTCGAGAATTACCGATGGAAGGCGTAAGCAGCGAAATGATTTTGAGAAAGATAACAATAGAAAAAAAGCAGGTTTTAAGTAAAGACGACATGTTGCAATGGGTAAAAGAGTCTAATCCAACGTTACTGGTAATGGCAGGTGCCGGAGACATAGATGTTCAGGTACAACATGTTAAAGAAATATTTAGATTATAATAAAAAGTTATGCAACAAGTGTGGAGAAAAAGATGGCGGCAGTCAGGATGGATTGCACTTGGAGCAGTTACTTTAGTACTGCTGGTAGCAGGAATAAATAAGAAGAATCACAAGGTTTGCAGCGATATTGAAGTATCGATAAACGGTGATGGCAACAATTATTTTATAGATGCAAAAGGCGTTGCAGCAGTATTAAAAGCTGACAATCCTATAAAAGGTGAACCAATTGCAACCATCAATCTGAAAGCGCTTGAGGCACGGTTAAAAAAAGACAAATGGATAGCTGATGCGCAACTGTATTTTGATAACAAACAGGTGCTGCAGGTATTTGTAGAAGAGAAGGAACCGGTAGCAAGAATATTTACATCAGCAGGAAGTTCTTTTTATATAGATAGTGCATGCAAAAAATTGCCATTGAGTGAAAAGCTGAGTGCAAGAATACCAATGTTTACCGGATTTCCGTCAGATATGACCCGGTTGTCAAGACCCGATAGTACGTTGCTGGCTTCTGCTAAAGAACTGGCGCTTTTTATACAGGCCGATGACTTTTGGAAAGCACAGGTAGCGCAGATTGACATTACTCCTGAAGGCTTTGAAATGATACCGACAGTAGGTAATCATATTGTAGAATTAGGTAAAGGTGGTGACTGGCAGCAGAAGTTTGACAGGTTGTTCAGCTTTTATAAACAGGTCTGGACAAAGGTTGGTTTCGAAAGATACGAGAAGATAGATGTACAGTTCAAAGGGCAGGTAGTTGCTACTCTAAAGGGTGCAAAAAGTTTAATTGTAGACACCGCAAAGGCACGAATAGCATTTGAAAATCTGTTGGCTGAAACAAAAAAATCTACTCTTGATTCAACAGTAGATGGTGAGGTTGAGCCGATTGTTGTAAAAGATACAGTGGTTAAACAAGTAGTAAATTCTATTACAACAACTAAAGTAGCAAAGCCTGTAATCAAGACAACTGTTACCAAACAAAAGTTGGCTGCAACAGTGACGAGCAAACAACCGGTTCGTCAGGATCCGCTAAAAACAACGGTAGTTGTAACAACAGTTGCAAAGCAGCAAAAACCGGTAGTCGTAAAGCAAGTGTCGGCAAACAAAAAAGCTGAAGCGAAACCGTTGCCGAAAGCAGTAATGAAGTCACTAACCCCTAATTCTACAATATGATTACCTACTGTCGGTATCATTTCAAAGCCTT
>Ga0181466_1000453_pt2 | contig 12460 bp, 11 predicted proteins | sample InSIn4gowninarea_FD_119078 | JGI IMG/M metagenome (GOLD analysis project Ga0181466, IMG submission 119078) | Clean room microbial communities from NASA Spacecraft Assembly Facility at Jet Propulsion Laboratory, Pasadena, California, USA -... ... | reverse complement strand
TTGCCGTAATCATTTTTTCAAGTAGTAATTTAGTGCAATGTACTAATGAAATATTTTGATACTCAAGATATATTACTCAAAAAATGTTTATCCCTACAAAATGAAAAAATTCATTACCCTTATTCTGTTTGTTTGTTTTTCCGTTACCCTCTTTGCACAAACGGTTACCTCTAAATTAAACAAAGCCTTTGAACAATTTCAAAACGATCCGCAATTACAAAGTGCTATTGCCTCCTTATATGTTATAGATGCTAAAACCGGTGCGGTAATTTTTGATAAAAATTCAACCATAGGTTTGGCACCTGCCTCTACCCAAAAAATTTTTACCAGCACAACCGCTTATGAATTATTGGGGAAAGATTTTCAATACAAAACAGCATTTGGTTTAGGCAAAGAAGCTGATAATACCGGGAGCATTTTATATATTATGCCAAGTGGTGACCCTACTCTTGGAAGCTGGCGATGGGATAATACAAAAGAAGATAAAGTGATACAACGAATTGCAGAAGCTGTAAAGAATACAAGGGCTAAGCAATTTAGTAAAGTTGTGGTTGATAATAGGGGATGGGAAAGTGAAACCATTCCGGGTGGATGGATATGGGAAGATATTGGTAACTATTATGGAGCAGGAGCGGAAGCTTTAAACTGGAGGGAAAACCAATTTGATTTGATTTTAAAATCAGGTGCTGCTATTGGCGATCCTGTTCAAGTGGTTGAGACTAAACCCAAGCTCTATAATTATAATATTATCTCTTATGCTTCTGCTGCAGCTAAAGGAACAGGTGATAATTCTTTCATCTATCTTCCTTTAAATGCTTCTACCGGGGTTATTAGGGGTACAATACCGGTTAACGAAAATCAGTTTGTAGTTTCCGGTGCTATGCCATCCGGTTCTGGTCAATTTACTGCTACTTTGTTAGATACTTTATTTAAGGCTGGAATTACAACTCCTAAAACAGCTTTAATAGCTGATAAATATAGTAAAGACCTTAAAGTTGATAATAATAACATTACTGTATTTTATACAGAATATTCTCCCTCATTGGATAGTATTGTTTATTGGTTCCTTAAAAAGAGCATTAATCTTTATGGCGAAGCCTTACTAAAAACAATAGCCTATACAAAAAAAGGCGAAGGTGCAACCGATGTAGGGGTGGATATAGTTAGAAACTTCTGGAAAGAAAAAGGTCTGCCTGAAACAGAGTTAAATATAGTGGATGGCTCTGGCCTTTCGCCGCTTAACCGTGTTACCACTCATGCCCAGATAACTGTTTTAAAATATGCTAAAGATCAATCCTGGTTCAGTAGTTTTTATAATGCCTTGCCGGAGTATAATGGTATGAAAATGAAAAGCGGAACGATCCATGCCGTAAAAGGATTTGCCGGTTATCATACCTCTCAAAACGGAGAGGAATATATCTTTTCTTTTCTGGTGAATAATTATAATGGTACTTCCTCTTCTTTAGTGCAAAAAATGTATAAAGTGTTGGATGTGTTGAAGGGCTAAGAGATAAAAGGGAAGAAAGAGAAAAAAGAGGAGAGCGAAAATTAGCTTGCTTTGGTTGATGAATGATTGTTGAAGTGGGCTTGTGTAGTTGTTATATGTTATATCTTGTTTTTAATTGCATTGCAAACAATCTTTAATATTGCTTGTGATTTTTTTGCAGCTTTACAAACTTTACGTCTTAGCATAAAAAAATATGACAGATAACAAGGATAAAGTGCCTTTATTTAAAACATGGACGCATTGGTATGTGTTAGTGATTTTTTTTCTTATGCTGCTCATGATTCTATTTTACCTATTTACTAAATACTTTGCATGACCCCTTTAGATTGGTTGGTATTAACGGCAACACTTTGTGTTATCATTATATACGGTTTGTATAAAAGCCGTACTACCAAAAATCTGGAAGGCTACTTTCTCTCTAACCGTAGCATGCCCTGGTATTTAGTGTTGCTGAGTATTATGGGTACACAGGCCAGTGCCATAACCTTTCTATCTGCACCGGGACAGGCTTATACGGATGGGATGCGTTTTGTGCAATATTACTTTGGGCTGCCCTTAGCAATGGTAGTAATATGTGTAACCTTTGTTCCTATTTTTAATAAGCTAAAAGTTTACACGGCTTATGAATATTTAGAAAAACGCTTTGATAACAAAACCCGTATTCTTACCTCCTTTTTATTTTTACTGCAAAGAGGATTATCTACCGGCATTAGCATTTATGCTCCCTCACTTATCTTGTCCTCCTTATTTGGATGGGATATATTCTGGACCAATATCATAATGGGTGGAGTGCTTATAATTTATACGGTAAGCGGTGGTGCAAAAGCGGTGGCCTATACACAAAAGCTGCAATTCATTATCATCTTTATCGCCATGTTTTTAGCAGGATATATGGTGGTAAAATTGTTGCCGGAGGGTGTTGGGTTTACAGATGCTTTACATGTAAGCGGTAAATTAGGAAAGCTGAATATCATAACAAGCGGCACTACTAAAAACGGCTTTAACTGGAACGACCGGTATAATATATGGAGTGGAACTATTGGCGGCTTTTTCTTAGCGCTTTCTTATTTTGGTACCGACCAATCGCAGGTAGGCCGGTATTTAACAGCAAAGAATAATACAGAAAGCCGGTTAGGATTATTAATAAACGGACTGGTAAAAGTGCCGATGCAATTTTTTATTTTGCTGATTGGCGTATTAGTATTTGCCTTTTATCAATTTCATGCAGCGCCTTTATCCTTTAATAGTCGTTTGGTAAGTGAGGCTGAAACTTCTGTTTATAAAGATTCTGTACAACTGCTGCAACGGCAATATACTGCTATCAACGGCACTAAAGAACAAACCGCGATTGCATTTACAAAAGCCCTTAAGAATAAGGGTAATGAATTTTTTCATTTTGTAGGGATAAACATTTTTTGAGTAATATATCTTGAGTATCAAAATATTTCATTAGTACATTGCACTAAATTACTACTTGAAAAAATGATTACGGCAATGAAGGAGATAAATGCAAGTATAATAACGATAGGCGATGAATTACTGATAGGACAAACCATTGATACCAATAGTGCATTCATTGCAACCGAGTTAAACAAAATAGGCATCTGGGTAAAACGCAGGGTAGCTATAGGTGACGTGAAAGAGGAAATACTGGATGCTTTACAAGCAGAAAGTAAAGACTGCCAGGTGATTATTATTACAGGCGGGTTAGGTCCTACGGCCGATGATATTACCAAGCCTACTTTAGCTGAATACTTTAAAGCTAAGATGATAGTGGATGAAGGAGTATTGCAGAATGTAAAAGATATCTTCACCCGCTTCAACCGCCCTTTTACAGAGCGAAATGCTAAACAGGCTGAAGTACCTGATGCGTGTACCGTACTCCCTAATAAAAGAGGTACAGCACCAGGAATGTGGTTTGAAAAAGAAGGAGTTATTTATGTTTCCTTACCTGGCGTACCTCATGAAATGGCAGGACTGATAGAAGACAGTGTTATCCCCAAATTGAAAGAAAAACTACAATTGGCTGTTGTAATACATAGAACCTTATTAACAGCGGGTATTGGTGAATCTTTTTTAGCAGATGCCATTGCACCTGATTTTAAAACGTTACCGGCTCATATAAAATTAGCTTACTTACCGGCCTTTGGTATGGTGCGTTTACGCTTAACAGTACGGTCAGATAATGCCGCTGAGGCCGAACAGGAAGTTGACCGGCAATTTGAACAACTGACAGGTTTGGTAAAGCAATGGATGGTGGCCGATAAGGATATTAAGATAGAAGAAGTTATTGGCAGCATCCTAAAAGAAAAAAGTAAGTTTATGGCCAGTGCCGAAAGTTGTACCGGCGGTTATATTGCCCATCTTATTACCTCTGCCCCCGGCGCTTCCAGTAGTTTTAAAGGAAGTGTAGTGTGTTATGCTAATGAAGCTAAAGAAAATATATTAGGAGTGCAGCATGATACGATAGTTACACATGGTGCTGTAAGCGAAGAAACCATACGGGAAATGATAAGTGGTGTTATTAGTGTAATGAATGTAGATTATGCGGTAGCTACTTCCGGCATTATGGGTCCTAATGGAGGTACGCCTGAAAAACCCGTTGGTACCGTTTGGATTGCGGTAGGTGATAAAGATAAGACAGTAGCTAAAAAACACTTTTTCCGCTATGATAGAAAACGGAATATTGAACTCACTGCCCATACCGCCCTTAATATGCTACGCCTGTTTATTTTAGAAGCTGAAGGAGTATAGTCCGCTTTGCTTATTTTTGACACGAAATATTAGTTGACAGAAGGCGTTGATCGTTGTTCGTTGGCCGATGTTTGATGTTCGTTTTTTTAAGATAATTGAAGGTTTTCAGTTCTTAATTGTCTTGGAGCTTCTGAACAACAACCAACAATCAACGAACATCGAACAACGTATACTATCATCTGTCAACTTCCAAAACATATCTTACTATGGCTATAGTTGATCTGGTAATGCCTAAAATGGGCGAAAGTATAATGGAAGCTACCGTTTTAAAATGGCTTAAAAAAGAAGGTGATGCGGTACAAATGGATGAAACCGTTTTAGAAATTGCTACGGATAAAGTGGATAGCGAAGTACCGTCAACAGCCGAAGGGGTGATTACCGAACTTTTATATAAAGAAAATGATGTAGTGCCTATAGGGAGTATCATAGCCCGCATCAAAACCGGCGCCGAAGAAACGGCAGCTCCTGCAACTCCTGCAAAAACTCCAACTGCCGATAATAGCGTTAGTCATCCTCAAACCAATACATATAGCAATACAACGAATACAGCCACCGCTCCTTCCGGCAATGGTAACCGCTTTTACTCGCCTCTGGTATTAAATATAGCTGCACAGGAAGGCATTAGCTTATCTGAGTTAGAAGCGATGCCCGGTACAGGCATTGAAGGCCGGGTTACTAAAAAAGATATTCTGGAATATGTAAGCAACAAAAAAAATAAGAGCCAGCAAAAAGTTGAAAGTTCTCCGTTTACAGTTCATAGTCCGGCTCAGGCTTCTGGTAAAGCAGAAAGTTCACAAGTGGCAGTTCAAAACCAATCACAGTCCTCTACTGAAAATGCTACTCCGGCAACGGTTGTTAATCAACCATCAACTACTTATAGTGGCAATGTAGAAATAATTGAAATGGACCGTATGCGTAAGCTGATTGCCGACCACATGGTTCGCAGCAAACAGACCAGTCCGCATGTGACCTCGTTCTCAGAAGCTGATGTAACCAACTTAGTGATGTGGCGGGAAAAGGTAAAGAAAGAATTTGAAAAAAGAGAAGGTACCAAAATCACATTTACCCCTTTATTTATTGAAGCTATTGTCCGCTGTATTAAAAAGTTCCCTATTGTTAATAGCTCGGTTGATGGGGACAGGATCATTATAAAAAAAGACATCAACATTGGTATGGCGGCTGCCTTACCCAATGGCAATTTGATTGTCCCCGTTATTAAAAATGCCGATCAGTTAAACTTGGTTGGTTTAGCCAAACAGGTAAATACCTTGGCCGATAATGCCCGCAACAATAAATTAAAATCAGAAGATATTCAGGGCGGTACGTTTACTATGACCAACGTAGGTACGTTTGGCAGCCTGATGGGCACGCCTATTATTAATCAGCCACAGGTTGCTATTTTGGCCGTAGGTGCTATTAAAAAACGTCCGGTAGTTATAGAAACCCCTCATGGTGATAGTATTGCTATCCGGCACATGATGTACTTATCCATGAGCTATGATCACCGGATTGTAGACGGCAGCGTAGGCGCTACCTTTCTTACAGCAGTCGCCAATGAATTAGAAAATTTTAATATAGATAGAGAGTTCTAGGGCCCTACCCAGCCCCCTCTAAATCTCCCCCATTAGGGGAGACTTGGCTATTCCGCAGCCCTTGCTTATTTGGAGTGTCAATATTATTATCAGCCTCTTGGTTAAGCAGGCTTTGTGTGTTGGCCGTCCCTTCCCCTAATGGGGGAAGGTTAGGATGGGGGCCGGGCCGTGGCTAATACGTTCTTCTTCGATATTTGATTTTCTTCCCTTTATAGGTAACAATAAATAAATTATCATATTCATTATCCGGTAGATCGCCTGTTACTTTAATAGCCTTACATAAACCGTTTACAATATCATCTACCGTATTACTATGGCCTACAATTAAAACATTCTTTTTTAGTGCTTGTAAACTGTTTATAAAAGTGGAATCAGGTGTTGGGTCATAAAGTACAGGCTTCACTCCAATAACCCTGCTTAAAGGGGCAGCAGTGGATAAAGTGCGGGTAGTATTAGTAGAAAAAATATAACGGATATGCTTATGCTTTAATTCATCTTTTAAAGCTTCGGCTCGTTCCTTACCCTTTTCACTTAAAGGCGGATCGTTAGGCGATGCCATTATGGTACCATTAGTGGATTGTGCTTTTTCGGCATGGCGAACTATATAATAACTATGACTACAGGCAGTAAGTGTTAGCGTAAGCAGCAATAGGCAAACTCTTTGCATAATAAATTTTAACAGATCAAAGGTAAAGGCTCTTTTAAGAGTAGTTACTTTTTTTGTAAATTCATTCTGCCACTTAAAATTTTACACCATGAAAACATTATCAGAAACCTGGTTTGCAGAAGGGTATATTGATTTTGAATTAAAGAAATATACCTTATTAGCGTATTTACACCAAATCAATAAATACTTCAACGAAAAGAAGCTATATCCTCAATTATCTGATTTAATCTTTCATTACAATAATATTGTTGCCTTTAGAGAAAACAAAAAGTACCTGCAGGAACACTTCCCCAAAAAACTAACCGGCATTCAAATTGAAAAGCTGCAAACCCTTTATGAGCAGATGATTGCCGATGATGAATTGATACAGGAACTGGAGGAGATTATTAATTACTCGGCAGGCGAAATGAAAACTACTATCAGCAGTGGTACTGAGATTTATGAATTTGTAGAAAATAAGTTAACCATCAATCCCGTAGGTTTGGTTCCTTTAGATATACAGGAAGGCTACTTCTTTCTAAGTGCCGGTAATACAAAAGAGACCAGGGTATATCACTATCGCTTATCATTTTTTGAAAAGCACGATGAAAAATATCGCAGTATTAAAACCTCTTATGTGGATATGCAACAGCGAAGCATTGTGCATACTTATGAGAATATTAAATACAACCTGATAAAAACCCATAGTACCTTATCCAATCCTGCCGTCTATAGTATTGAAACCCCATTGCCTTTTCCGGTTGAAGAAACAGTACTGCCTATTGCTAAACGAAGCCTGGTAAAGTATATATCAACGGCATCGTAAGAAGATGATAGAAATCGTTGATCGTTGGCCGATGTTCGTTGGTTGATGTTCGTCGTTCGAAAGCTACGACTCAATTGAAAAGAATAACCCTAAAACATTTTAAAAACGAACAACGAACATCAACCAACGGTCAACGACTCCTAAACGGCTTTAATAAACGCAACATGTGAAAGACAACGGCTATGGCAATTAAGGCAAAACCAAGATAAAACCAATTACTTAAATAGCGGTTTTCTTTAAAAATAATAAAGGCTAAAATAATCCCATATACAGGTTCTAAGGTTAGTGTAAGATTCATGGTAAAAGCCGATATCTTTTTCAGGGATAGTATATACAGAAAGAACGTAAAAATGGTACATATCCAGCTTAAGGCTAATAGCCAAACCCAATCTAAAGAAGTCGGATATTGATGTACAGGAGGTATCAAATAATTACATACCGGCAATAAAATAGTTAACCCTACAAAACCACCGGTTAACTGATAGAGTGTAATTTGTTGTGCCTCATAACTATCAATAATTTTTTTATTGAGAACAGATACGATTACAGTCAATAAAGCCGCTACTAATCCTACAATAATACCAATTGAAAACTGAACATGGGTATTATAGATAATAACAATACCGGCTATGGCAAATAAGCCCAATATGATTTCAAAAGGATCAAAACGCTTTTTAAGAATCAGAGGTTCTATTACAGAAGACAATAAAGCAGAGGTAGAAAGACAGGTTAAAGCAATAGTAACATTGGCATATTTGATACTTCCATAAAAGCAAACCCAGTGAAAAGCCTGTACCGTTCCAATAGTACCAATATAGATTATGGATTTTAACGGCAGCTTTTTAATTCTTTTTAAAGCCGCATAAATAATCCAGAGTGTAACAACGGTAATTAACAAACGATACCAAACCAGCCATACGGAATCTAAAGTAATAGCTCTGCCCAATACCCCTGTAAATCCCCACAAAAAAACAGCAGCATTCAATTGCAACAAGGCCTTCTTCATGCCCTCAAAGAAACAGCATGTTCCCGAACTGAAAGCATCAATTTTATTTATGAACTTATTTCATTAATATTAAGGGTATGGAACCTGTAATTAGTATTCAACATTTATATAAAAGCTATGGATCGAAACCGGTATTGAAAGATATCAACCTTGAGGTATTTCCCGGACAGGTAATAGGGTATATTGGTCCGAATGGCGCCGGTAAAAGCACCACAGTTAAAATTTTGTGTGGTCTGATTACCGACTATGAAGGCACCGTAACCATCAAAGGACAGGATGTAAAAAAGGATACGCTGGCAGTTAAACGGCAAATTGGTTATGTGCCGGAATCAGCAGAGCTATATGATGTATTAACACCGGCTGAATTTTTAGAATTTACCGGCTCTTTATATGGTCTTGATGCAGCCGTTTGCGAAGACCGTATTATTAAAATACTATCCGCTTTTAGCATGTATGCCAATATAGAACAACGTATGGATACGTTCAGTAAAGGTATGCGGCAGAAAGTATTGATTGCTTCCGGCCTGTTGCATAATCCGGATATTATTATTTTAGACGAACCGTTAAGCGGTTTAGATGCTAATAGTGTGATTATTATTAAAGAGTTGATTGATAAACTGGCAGCAGACGGAAAAACTATTTTCTATTGTAGCCACATGATGGATGTGGTGGAAAAAGTAAGTGATAGAATTGTACTGATAGATGATGGCCGTATTGTAGCCAACGGAACTTTTGATGAACTAAAAGAACAACAAGGCAACAAAAGTCTGGAACAAATATTTGCCAACCTTACGGCAAAAGATACCTTATCTAAAGCGGCTGATGCTTTAAGAAAAGCCTTCGAAAACTAAAACTGCATGAACATTATTAATAAACTGTTTTTAAAACTTGCTTTGTTGCCAAGTGGAATCTATAGGCAATTAGATATTAATACAGCGCAACTAAAAGCTATCCTTACTACCAAGCTGCTAATGGATGACCGGCGGCCGAATACCTTTCATCAAACAAAGCGAAAAAAGCAGCAAACACCTATTAGTATGTCCACCATTGGCACTATGCTTTTATGTGCTTTGCTGGGACTTATGTACCTGCTTGCCTTTTCGTTTGGCAATAATATCATTACACAGTTTACGCTTTATTTCTCGTTCTTCTTTTTTATGCTGGCCTCTACCTTAATTACAGATTTTACCTCTGTATTAATTGATGTACGGGACAACTTAATTATTCTGCCAAAGCCTGTAACCGACCGAACTTTTGTTACAGCCCGTTTGCTCCATATCTTCATCCACGTTTGCAAACTGGTAGTGCCTATGGCATTGCCGGGACTTGTTTATATTAGTCTTCATTATTTTATTACCGGTGCTCTTTATTTTATACTCATGGTGCTGATGGTAACTTTATTTACCATCTTTTTCATCAATGCTTTATACCTTCTTATTTTAAAAATTACCACTCCCGAAAAGTTTAAAGCTATTATCAGTTATGTTCAAATATTTTTTGCGGTCACTATCTACGCTTCTTATCAGTTTGTGCCAAGGTTAATAGGCCGGTTTACAGATACGGATATTAACTTATCTGCCAAGCCTTATAGTGTTTTCATCCCCTCCTTCTGGTTTGCTAGTGGCTGGAAAGTTTTATATTCTTTCAAAGGCACTTCAATAGATATTATAGGTATGGTCCTAAGTATTATCTTTCCGCTGTTAAGTCTTTATATAGTTATTAAATATCTGGCTCCTTCCTTTAATCAAAAGTTAGCCTTGCTTAATTCATCTAATACAGAAGCCCCTCAAAAAGTTAAAACAGCAGGAACGTTAAAAAGAGGAGGCAGCTATGCAAACTGGCTTAGCCAACTTTGTACACAAAAAGGAGCTGAACGAATGGGCTTTCTTTTTACCTGGAAAATGACGTCCCGAAGCAGAGACTTTAAATTAAAGGTTTATCCTACTATCGGTTATATTCTGGTATATGTGGTTTTGATATTTATGAATAAAAAATCAATCAACCTTCAGGATATTCATAATCAAAATTCATCCGGAAAACTGATAATTATTTCTGCTCTTTACTTTAGTAGCTTACTTTTAATTATGGCTATTAGCCAAATAATTTTTTCAGAAAAATACAAAGCTTCCTGGATCTATTATGTAAGTCCTATACAAAAGCCGGGGGAAATAATTAGTGGTGGAATAAAAGCAGCTATGCTTAAGTTTTATATACCAATTGTACTGATTCTATCCATTGCAGGAATACTATTGGTAGGCCCTAAAGTGATACCGAATGTTGTACTTGGTTTATTTAACGAATTGCTGATAACTGCTTTTATTGCTTATATCAGTAACCGGCAGTTACCTTTCTCACAACAACAAAATAATAATTCAAAATCCGGCAATTTTATAAGAAGTTTTTTTGTTATGATATGTAGTGTTATTATAGGCTTACTGCATTATGCCGTTTATGAATTTACGATAGTGGTCATCATCTTTGCCATACTATCCATAATAGCAACCTGGTTAATAATGGATAGTATCAAAAGCACCTCCTGGCAGAAGCTGGCAGTGGCGAATTACGAGTGAGTTGGAGATAGATATTGTATTCTTTCCAATAATTTATACTATTAAGAACTGAGGAACTAGTGCATCTATATAAAAGAACTTAGAAAAACAATACGATTGGTAGTTGGATTTTGTATTTAATTAATAACAACTTATGAACAATTATAATAATAGGCATGGTTCTTTAATATTTAAAATAAAAAGATATGAACTGGATAAATGAAATAAAAGAAGGCAATATCTTAATATATTTAGGAAGTGGAAAAGATGCAAATTTTAAACACAAAACTACCCAAAGTACTACTACATTGAAGTTTGATTTAGGGGTATTAGGCATAAGTTTACCAAGAACTTGTGTAGTTAACCACATTCAAAATAATTTAATAGACGGAATGGGAGTTGAAAAATTTGATAGAATTCCTCTAACTCCCGCTATATTCAAAAATTGTGGTTTTGTATCTCCGTGTAGAGATACTTATGAATTAAGTTCTATTACGTTTAAAGAAGATGTGAAATATCGAGGAGTCTATTTTTATTATGATGGTTCTAATGTCATTCATGTTCAATACCTTCATCAGTTACAAAATCTTTACAAAGATGTTACTGGCAAAGATCTTAATGTAGACATTAGAGCTATTACGTTAAATCCGATTCCTCCAGATGTACAAGAATGTATTGAATGTACTCAGGAATAAACTAAATAAAAAACCTTGAGATTGGCCACTTATTAAAGTGACTTTTTCGACTTACTACCCAAACATCTGTATCAATACCCCTACGAGATACATGAATGGAAAACTGAAGTCAGGCACTGTTGCCTATGAGTGAGAGCTTAAGAATAATTATTAATTACTAATTATTCTTAACCCTTTTGCGATAGTGAGCAAATATGCTGTGCCAACGCAGTTTCAATACACCTAAAACGCCTTCTTTTACAATGCCTTTGCTCATTTTAGATTCACCAAATTTGCGGTCTTCAAACTGGATAGGTACTTCTTTTATTTTAAAGCCTAATTTCCAGGCGGCAAATTTCATTTCTATTTGAAAAGCATAACCTACAAACCATATTTCATCTAAATTAATAGTATCCAACACATCTTTTTTATAACACATAAAACCGGCCGTAGGATCGGCAATAGGCATCCAGGTAATAATACGTGTGTACAACGAGCCGCCTTTGGATAAAGCAATTCTATCCTTCGGCCAGTTTTTTACACTTCCACCTTTTACATATCGTGAGCCGATAGCAACATCAGCTCCACCATATTTACAGGCATCGTATAAACGTGGTAAGTCGGCAGGATTGTGCGAAAAGTCGGCATCCATTTCAAAAATAAACCGGTAATCTCTTTCCACTGCCCATTTAAAACCGTAGATATAGGCCGTACCTAAACCTTGTTTGCCTTGCCGTTCTTCTAAAAAAAGGGTATTATTAAATTTAGGTTGCAGGCTGCGCACAATATCGGCAGTACCATCCGGTGAGCCATCGTCAATAATCAGCACATGAAAATCCTGCTGCAAATTATAGATAGCCATAAGAATGGCTTCAATATTCTCCTTTTCGTTATATGTTGGAATAA
>Ga0181466_1000411_pt1 | contig 12460 bp, 3 predicted proteins | sample InSIn4gowninarea_FD_119078 | JGI IMG/M metagenome (GOLD analysis project Ga0181466, IMG submission 119078) | Clean room microbial communities from NASA Spacecraft Assembly Facility at Jet Propulsion Laboratory, Pasadena, California, USA -... ... | reverse complement strand
AAAAAAAGGGAAAGCCAAAACCCCCCCCCCCCCCCCAAGTCTTTAGGTTCCAAAAGATAAAATTTAACTCCACTTTTGCAAGATTTCACCCACTTACCGATAGGCGGATTTCATCTTTTTGCGGAAATAATACAAGAAACATTCTCCGATAGGGGGCGCGACGACAGAATATTCACAAGCCTTCTAGATATAAGAAGTCTTAAAGGCTGAAACTGATGTCTTAAAGGATTCCCTTGCATGAAACTGTATTCAGATACGAATATTTTGTGAGCATGTTTCCCCTTGCATATAAGCCAAAATTGTGTTTAAAGATCTTATCGAAAAATAATTCGAAATTTTAGGCTATATTTCATTACGTTAAAATTTGGAAGCTGATCTTTAGCCCATCTGCATAAGCAATTAATGAATTTTTCTCTTAGCAATTAGTAGTTTTTTGCTAATGACTAATTTTCAATAGAATACTTGAATTCTTTATAGTTACTTATATTCTATCACTTATACTTTGTTATTCGAATTACTAACAAAATTCGACGGCAAATTGGATTTTCGGTCGACCAATCGTTTTTGGTCTAACAGACCGGTAGTCAATTGGCTTATCCGTCAACCAGTTTTTCAATCAACTGCTTTGACAGTAGTTGATCAAACGGCTGTCGATCTTGACTTATTTATCTTGACTTGTCGATCAATAGACTGTCAATTAATTGGGTGGTCATTCAACAAACTGTCAGTAAATTGGCTTATTGATCAATGGACTTGTTTATCAACAGAATATGAGTCTATTGATTTATCGGTCAACCAGCTTGTCAATCAGTTGGCTTGTTTATCAATCATCAGTCAATTGGCTATGGATCAACCATCAGTCAATTGGCTTGAGGATCAACCATCAGTCAATTGGCTATGGATCAACCATCAGTAAATTGGCTTGTGGATCAACTATCAGTCAATTGGTTTGATGATCAACTATCAGTCAATTGGCTTGTTGATCAACTATTAATCAATTGGCATGATGATCAACCAGCAGAGTATTGGCTTGCTGATCAGCCATCTGTTAGTCAGTTAACTCATTGATCAATTAGCTTATAGATCAATCAACGTTTCTGTTAATCGACTTGTTAAACGATTAGCTATACTGGCCTAGACCCATATGTTAAAATGGAAGAGCAAATAAGTAAATGAAACCCAAAGAGTACTGGCACACAAAATGGTATGAAATTAGCATAAGCATCTATATATTTTTTCGAGTCTTTGTTTTTCATATGAAAATAAAGCAACATTCAGATACTTAAATAAACAATGAGCATTCGAATATTTTATTCCCTTTTCTATCATTTCGACATTCGGGGAATAGAAAATACAAAGAATGGCACACAAAGCCTTCACTAAGCCTTTTGTTGGAGAATCTTTGGCAAATTATGGGTAATTCTGTCCCAACAGAAAAATATGCTGAATCTTTTATGACATGGCTTTCTTTCGAGAACGGTATTAAAAAACATTGCCACTTTTCATTTTGTTCTGAACGAAAGAGAAAGGGAGAAATACAAGAGGATATAAAAGAGCGAGAGACAAAGAGAGCGCTGTACAATGCGGGTGCAAATTTCCAGATATAAATCTACCACATTTGCATAAAAGATGAAGCGGCGTTTAAATCGAGTCTCTTCTCTGACAGACGATCCCTGGTTCGGACAGGGGAACATGTGACGCACACGCATCTCATAGGCGATCCCGCTGGAAATTAAATGCAAAGTGTGGAGAAGAAAAGACAGGAAAATCTGGGGGTGAAATTTCCCTGCAGGAAAGGGGGAAATACAAGATAAAAGGTTAGCATAATGAAACAAAAAGATGACTTAACAGCACTGAAAGGAAAAAAAAAAGTCAAAATAAATTATGTTGCATAAAAAAAGTGGTGGAGAAAAGCGAATTAGAAATTCGGTACCGATCGAAGAGCTTGCTCCCTCATTAACAGAGAAATGCAGAGAGAAGGAGATATAAAAAGGAATTAAATAATATAAAAGCAAAAATATTCCCGTCCTCTTGCAATCCCCCGCCCCCCTGTTTCTCCTTGATTGGCCGCGAAAGGGTTATGGGCGGAGCGAAAGGGAGTCAATCAGAAGGCAAGAATCATTAGGAATTCAGGTGAACTATTCGACGTCTTGCATAGGGAAAATTAACGGGGACATGGTGCTATGAAGTACGGATTCTGATTTTCAAACGATGAGGGACCGTATACAAATTTCGGTATTACTTTTGCAGTTTGGGTTTTTGAGTCGCAACTTGTCTATTATTTTCTGTCGCTATTTGTAGTATAAACACGTATCTGATTTAAAAGATAAATAATTTAATCTAGGTTAATGAAATTGCTTATTGTAAACCGTTTAGTTAAGAAATTCATCAAAACATATATTCCCTAAAATTTTCATTGTTAAAGAATTTAATGAAAAGAATTTAGTATAAGCATGTCATACATATGCAATTATTAAATGCATACTTGAAGTTTAAAGCATGACTTTGCCTCATTCATTTTAAAACATTATTGAAAGTTATATTGCAAGCCCTCATTTCCCGAGCGAGAACTGGTCACACGGAAACTAGAGCCAAGATGAAAAAATGGACCGCGAAAACAATAGGTATGTCAGTCGCTGAAAATTAATTTAATAACAATAAATGTTCTTTCAAATATTTTTAAAGTTCTTGTGCGGTTGAATTAACAATCGTATAGGACATCACCAAACTGAGAATGATATGTTTTCTCAGAATGTGTTGTAGTTAGAAGTTTGAAATTTTTATCACTTATAGATCGATAATTTTTAAACATTTTAACAGCTCTTCTTCAAAAATTATGAAAATAATAACTTATTATATATTTTTTTTTTTGCTCAGACCCATTTTTATAGCATTTTTTAAACATTTGAGTCTCTTAAAAAAGTCTTTTAAATTAATCTCCAAATCCTTGTGTTAAAATTTTCAATACTATCTACATGATGTGACAGTTCTGGATTATTTAAGTTGAGTAGATTTAAAAAAAAAATATGAAGTTGTGTAAAATTTATGTTTTGAGTAAAATTCATTTGAATTACAAAATAAAATTTTACAAATATTTTTACTAAAATAAACTTAACAAAATATTGTTTTGTGAAAAGGATTATCTATTTTCTTTTTATAATAAGAATTTTCAAGCGATAGTTTAGCAATTTTTTTGATGATGATTAGATTTTTTGTGCTAACTCTTATCTGACCGTTATCTCCCCACGAGCAGATTTATGAATTTTGTATAACTGTTGTACAACTTTAATACAATTAATTTCAGGATAGGTGCAAAAATCAATTAGATATTTGCCTTTTGTTACACATTTTAAGCAGTAAAAACAAAACTATATCAAACCCCCCAAATTTCTGTTCACGTGCGTCCAAATCATGTTATTGACACATTCATCAGCATTTTTAGAACTGCGGTGAAAAATCCCACAGAACAGTTAGAAACGCCTTTTAATCCTCACAGTTTACCGTTGCCTAATCATAAAAGTATATTTGGTCCATAAAAATGTAAGAGAGGAAATAGAAATTATAGAATATCTGCTACCAGTAAAGTGGTTTCTTTACATCAAAAGACCTTCAAAATGTGTCAAGTGGATCAAAAAGAAACATGAATTTCAAACTTTCTAGTGCGTCAATTAAGTAATATCATACATAATTGAAAAAAGGAAAATATATGTACTATTTAATGAAAGAATAAAAAAGACAATTTTTTTGATCGATTTTTCCATTTTTGGTCCCCATAAATACAATATCAGGATTCGCCTCATTTTCAACATTCTCATAAACAACCTCAATTTCTGAAATGCTGGTGATTTAAGTGGAAAAAATATGCAAAATATTACTATGAAAGAAAGTTTCAAAAACTTAATTTAAAAAAATGGGAAAAGGGTTTTTAATGTTTTTACATGTTTTAACACAGTTAGTTCAACCTGTGAACTTTCTTATAAAATTCGACCTCCATGATTAACCGGAGTGGTTAATCGATTAATCGATGTCATATAATTTAAACGTCTCTAACATATAAGTCAGCAAATTGTCCTAGTAAATGTATAAACTTAATGTAAATTATAAAGCTATCAATGTAAATTATAATTTTAATCAATGTAAATTATAAATTATAAATTATAAAGTTCCAGTAAATATTAAACTAATGTAAATTATAAAGCTTAATTGTAAATCATAAAGTTATCATATAATTCTATTAAATCATATGATATAATGCTAATCATATTTTTTAAATATAGCTAGGATCTCTCTTATGTAAAAGGAAATCACTTACTATAATGGAAATATGAAAATATGAATGGAATGTCTTTGTCCTTGCCATTATTTTTTAAAACTTCATTTGTTGTAATGGCACTCTTTGTTAACTTTATTTAAATACATTAAGCGATCACTTTTTTCTTAAACAGCAATTCGAAAGTTCCAAATTTTCAACTATTCAGTTTGTCCTCTCCCCCCTCAAGTATCTCCGATGTGTGTACATATACACAGTAGAATCTCGTTCAGTCAGGATGGTCGGAAAATGGCTCGTCCCGGATGAGTGGATATTCCAGTTAATTAAATTTATGCAAATTCTGATGAAGCAATTTGAAAAGATGATAGAAATTGACAGGATTATTACCTGCACTGCAGTTCATTAATAGTTTAATTAACACAAAAGTAAAAGAATGAATACAAATTTTAATGTTATTTAGATTTACACCTTCAGTACAATACAAGTTAAATAAATAAACAAATAATAATATATATAGCGATGTACTTTATCTTGCTGTTTATGAAAAACAAAATGATAAGTCGTGTTTTGTTTTTTGTTTACTTTCTTTAATGAATTTCAATACACCAGTATCTCAAAACTTTTTCAGTGATGTGTTTTTATTCTCCTGCTTAGCAACTAAATAACGCGCGTGGGGTGACTATTGCATAATTTTTCATGCGATACAAACTTTTCTTTAATCCCTTTTTCAGTATTCTTTATTTCTTCTGAAATACAAACGACACGTGACACAACATCATCACCACTTAATAAGATTCCAATTTTGAATTTTCGTTAATCCATTGTTGCATTGCTTTTATACCAACATTTTCAGAACTGCCCAATTTTAACAAATCGTATAATGTTTTTCTTTACAAATGAGTACTATCATTATTTCATGAAGAAATAATGTACTATCATGATTTTATAATCGTGGTGATTTTTCCTAATTTCCCTGCAGCGTCAACCTATTAAGATTTTTTCTATTTTTGATAATCCGATTCCGATTAAACGAGTATATCTAATTAATAATCCGATATGCACATATGGATTATCATTTCTATTTCCTAGATAGTTTATCACATGAAATCTGTAAGTTCCTAAACCATGGAAATAAAGTGGACATCATCGATTAAAGCTGGATAGCAATCTTCGAAAGCACATGCAATTTCATTTTTGACAACAGCAGTTCTCCTCCCCGTGTACTTACCTTATTGTCGACCATGGACTAACTATTTCCTTTTATTGATTGTCAACTGGTCAATTGGTATTCTACTAGTAGATGAAACAGCAACATAATATCGCATGAAATGAATTCTCTGGAATAAAAAGTTATTTTTCAGGCAGTGTCATGTCTATTCTTCAGTTCTTGAAGTTGTAATGGATAAATTTATGCTTAATCAGTGTTAAGAGAAAAAAAGGTCATGACTTATCAGTAGCTTATTCTGATTAAAGGTCTAAAAAATCGGATGATACAAAATACATTCTGAAAGAAATTGGATTACTTCATAGAGTATTACTTTATAAAATTATATTTCTCTGTGTTTCAATAAAAACATTAATCAATTTGAATAAATTATATTTAATAAAATACTTATATATATTCCCGTATTTAAACATTTATTTTTATGAATGTTGTAAACCAACTTGTTTGTGCTTGAGATTTATAAGATGTTTAATAAATAAAGGCGGCAGTCAAATTACAGGTGAATCAAAATGAAGATGGATGCATTATGAATCCACCCTTAATATTATTCATATTTCATGTAGTTAAACATTTTGTAAGTCAATATTTACCTTTAATGATTGCAACTGATATAAAGTAAAAATTTAAATTTTAGCTGAACATAATCCATCAAAATCTGCTACCGATCGACCTATTATACACCTCCATTTTAAAAGATTTGGTTTTCAGAAACGTTGGAAGAAATTATATTCAAGAAAAATATATTTCTATATTTTCATAATATTACATGAAATAAATTCTTCTGAAATGAAAAGTTTTTAATATTTTAGCTATTCACTTAATAAAGATAAAGTCATGAATGATAATTAAAGATATTTTTTATGTGAAATTACATCAGAAATACAAAAATGTTTAAATAGGAGGGGATATCGTAATACTTACTCAAAATTCTCTCCCATTACAACATGCAGAACAAACAGAACTTCGGCTGCCGTTGATTCCTGTAAAAATGAATTTTTATTAATAATGTTATTATTGAAAATATATTGCATCTATGCTAAAAATAGAATGGGGTAAAAAATATCGAAATATATTTTAAATAAATGGTATATATTCTGAATTCGCTTTTTACTATAATATTTATAATTTAGGTAATGTTTTACTTTTTATTTTTTAATTGATTATTTTATAAGCTTTTACACAATATCTAGTAACAGTCTTTTATATAATTCCATTTTTAATTCCTCAAATATTGCATATGTTATATTTAAAGTAATAAATCCTGTTATTACTAAAAATCACCTGTTATTATGATTAATGACCAACAAAGCCAATCCGATTATTAAAATCATTAATAATAACTAAAGACGGTCAATGTAATTAATTGGTCGTAACTTATAACCGTCGATTATTAATAATAAGTGCTTACTCTTTGTCAATTATTATTAATAAACGTTTGTCTCTCGATTATTAATCATAACCGTTGATTATTGATAATAACTAAAAAGAAGGTCAATGTGATTAATTAGACATAATTAATAGCCGGCGATTATTAATAATAACTGGATATTCTTTGTCAAATCTGGATAGTCTTGGTCACATTAATAACCCGTGATTATTAATAAACGTTTGTCTCTCGATTATTATTAATAATAACCTATCATTATTAATAATAACTAAGAAGACGGTCAATGTGATTAATTGGTCACAATAAATAATAAGCGATTATTAATAATAACTAGGTACTCTTTGTCAATTATTTTTAATAAACGTTTGTCTCTCGATTATTAATCATAACTGATGATTATTAATAATAATAAAAAGGAAGGTCAAGGGGATTAATTAGTCATAATTAATAACCGGTGATTATTAATAATAACTGGATACTCTTTGTCAAATCTGGATAGTCTTGGTCATAATTTATAACCTGTGATTATTAATAAACGTTTGTCTCTCGATTATTATTAATAATAACCTATCATTATTAATAATAACTAAGAAGACGGTCAATGTGATTAATTGGTCACAATAAATGATAGGCGATTATTAATAATAACTAGGTACTCTTTGTCAATTATTTTTAATAAAAGTTTGTCTCTCGATTATTAATCATAACTGATGATTATTAATAATAACTAAAAGGAAGGTCAAAGGGATTAATTAGTCATAATTAATAACCGGCGATTATTAATAATAACTGGATACTCTTTGTCAAATCTGGATAGTCTTGGTCATAATTAATAACCCGTGATTATTAATGAACGTTTGTCTCTCGATTATTATTAATAATAACCTATCATTATTAATAATAACTAAGAAGACGGTCAATGTGATTAATTGGTCACAATAAATAATAGACGATTATTAATAATAACTAGGTACTCTTTGTCAATTATTTTTAATAAACGTTTGTCTCTCGATTATTAATCATAACTGATGATTATTAATAATAACTAAAATGAAGGTCAAGGGGATTAATTAGTCATAATTAGTAACCGGCGATTATTAATAATAACTGGATACTCTTGGTCAATTATTATTAATAAACATTTGTCTCTCGATTATTATTAATAATACCGATCATTGTTAATAATAGCTAAGAAGACGGTCAATGAATTGGTCGTAATTAATAACCGGTGATTATAAAAATAACTAGGTATTCTTTGTCAATTATTATTAATAAACGCTTGTCTCTCGATTATTAATCATAACCAATGATTACTAATAATAACTAAAAAGACGGTCAATGTGATTAATTGTTCATAATTATTAACCCGTAATTATTAATTATAATAACTGGATATTCTTTGTCAATTATGATTGATAAACGTTTGTCTCTCTCTCTCTCTCTCGAATATTATTAATAACCGATCATTATTAATAATGACAAGATTAATTACTTTATATACTTTTATAAATCCTTTAGAATGAAATTTTATCATCTATTAATTATAATATTATAAGCAGCCATATACTAAGGTGAAGAGAGCGAAAGAACTAGTTGTAAGAAAAATATTTATGTTTAAGAGTGAAATATATGAAAGTTTTAAAATCAGTGCGAATATATAAAACATTTTTATGGAAATTGCTGCCATTTATAAATTATGACTTTTACTCGCAGTTTTGGTCACAATTTAACGCACACACACAGACATTTAAGATATCCAAGAGAGATAGAGAGAACATTTTTAAACTACACATTAATAGAAAGAAAGAATGAAAATCTTCCATTTTCGCACCAAAAATAAATCAATGCTTAAACGCAACATTTTATATATGCACAAAGAAATCGAGGTAAAAGAAAAAAGTAAGCATTATCTTTAGAAAGCATTTATCAAAAGAGGGAACAGTCATGAAGAAAATGCATGTCAAAGAAAACGCATCAAAAGGGAATAAAATGTTTGGTATTGGCATATTTTAAGAAGTATTCTTTCGCGAGGGGAGGAAAAATAGGGAATTTATGCAAGCTAAAGTTAGAAAGGGGATAAGCCTTCGAACTCCAAGTCAGAAAGCATTTAAAATCACATTTTTATAAAATTTCATTTCCATGCTCGTAGCATTCGTCAGTTTAAAAGAAGTAGATTGAAACTTTCAGGTCCCTTCGGCTCGATAAGTTATTATGTCGCAACGACGACTCATTTCACTTGTCTTTTGACATCTCTCATGAGGGATTTCTTTTCTTGAAATGATTAGGAAGCTAAATCTGTTGTCTTCTGTGCCCTGTTAGGGCTTTCAAAACGAAAGTTTTATGAATTGTTTCTGAAGAATTTAGTGAAATTATATTGCCTTTCAAGAAAGCTCTCCCGCGTTTTCTTCCTCTCATACCCATTTCCTAATTTACCTTTCCATTTAATAATGGAAACGAATTATGCAAGCAAATAATGAGAAACCATTTGCTTTTCCATTAAAGAAGCAGAACTTATTTTTCTAATGGAAATGCTTTAAATTCATGGACTAAGATCATACGAGTAGTCTGCGCAAACGAAATTTGCCCCAAACTATCTGGAGCACCGTCTTAAGATCTTCCTTTGTATGTGTGTGTGTTTAATGATTATTATTTTAAATGCATTACCTCTGAATAATGTGAGGAAATAATGGCTTTCAGGGCTGAATTAGAACTGAAATATCATTTGTGTTCTGTGATATTCTTTATGGATTAAATATTTCTGATTTATTCGCCTACATCTTTTGAAGAACAAAATGCGTAATGAGTTTCATGTATTTGTATTGTGGGGATTTTATTTTGTTTTTGTAATGCATAAGGATATAATGAATGTCATTACGACAATATTTTTGACAAAATTCATATATTGTACACGCAGAGGCGCACACAGAAAATTCTCCATGGGGGGGGGGCAAAAATTAAAATTAGGAGGATACGTAAACAAGATTGATAGATTATAGAATAATTTGTTGCCATTTAAATCCAAACATAGTTATTTTTAATAAGCAATTGGTCTATTTAAAAACAATTAGCCATTTTTAATTAAAACATATAAAATATTTTTTTAATTAAAGAATTAAGCATTTTCCTGTTTCACGAAATTTCTTTAACTTCATTTGTATCTAAAACATGGGTAGTACAACTTTCGCTTCAATTTTATTTTTATTGTTAAACATATTTCAAAACGTTTTTGATGATACTTTAAGTGTTCATCGAAATATTCATCCCCAGGATTCCAGGTCTTGCAAACTTGAGAAACAGGTTTGCCAGTAGATTAATCATGGTGGATACTAACTTCGGATGGGCACAGTAAAGCGCAGTATTTACTGTATGCCCCATCCGTAAATTTTGAATGGCATAACCGCTTGCTAAATCAGGACGCAAGAAAATCAGGATTTTGAGAGAGAAAAGGCTAAATCTGAAATTTTTACAAAATCCCAAAAAGGGAAAATCCGCTAAAAGACAGAACAATCTCATCCTAGACATACATATTGGAACTATGGGGGTTCCAGTTTTCCACTGAACTGTCTTGCTGTTTAGTTATATAGACAGTAATGCTCGAAAGAACTTTCTGAATTCTGCAATTGGTTATGCTCAAATCATATTCTTTAGGTTACTATTGAAAAAAGAAATACTAAAAATACCTGTAAAAGAGGGAGTTATAAAGCTGTTTCTAAATTTTAGCGATATATTTTAAGGTGGGGTCCGGACCCGGTGGTCTCTCCCCATGTGTGCGCCCCTGAGTACATGCATATATAGATTGAAGCCCCTTTTAGAACGCTTTAATAACAGATTTTGAAAACATATGAAATTAATTTATGCATCGATTTTGTGTTTAAAAACTATTCAAACTTAGCCTATTAATTCAAACAGTTCTCATGAAAAATATTTCTCAATATTTATTACAATCAATCACTATATGTACATAAAGAATGTTCACACTTAAGGATGACCAATACAGAATGTTCACACTTTAAAATGACCAATACAGAATGTTCACACTTTAAAATGAACAATACAGAATGTTCACACTTAAAAGCAACCAGACAACATGTTCACACTTTAAAATGACCAATACAGAATGTTTCCACTTAAAACAACCAGACAACATGTTCACACTTAAAGGTAACCAATACAGAATGTTTACACTTTAAGACGGCCAGTTTAGGATACCAATTAACATGACCAATACAGGATGTTCACACTTAAAGACGACCAATTCCTCACTCCTAAAACATTATTCGAGAGTAAACACATTTAAACGGAAAGTTCTTTAATATCGACTAAAAATAATATAATCGACTAAAAATAATTTATCGACTAAAAATAATGTAATCGACTAAAAATAATATAATTGACTAAAAATAATGTAATCGACTAAAAATAATATAATTGACTAAAAATAATGTAATCGACTAAAAATAATATATCGACTAAAAATAATAATAAAATTATAATGAGAATAATAAGAAACAAAGATTTTCCAAGTTAGATAAAGACCTGTTCTTTTGCACTACTTTACCCTTTTTCAACTTTATTTTAGTAAATTGATTATTAATTTTACATAACATTGTCTTTTTCATTAAAATGGCAACTGGTCGTTTTAAAATTAAATAACATTTTTTATTTAAAATTATGATATTAACTTCAAAAATATATAATAAAAATTTAAAATTTTTACTTTCGGATAAAGATGAATTTTATAGATTCCATAATTAGATTTAAAAATATTAAATTATCAAAGAATAATTATTTCATTATTATAACTAGCGTTGCCTTTATTTTTTTATAAAAAAATACGTAAAAAAATTATGTCGTTAATTTTTCTAACAAGCGTTTTGTCTTAAATGTGAGTGTAGCGATAAACAACCTTTGTTAATTTTTCCTTTACAAGGCTCTAATCTGTATGATTGTCTTTTATACACTGTAATATTTTTCGAGGAAGTGTCAGAATATAAAATGTTGATCTTACTTTATTTTTCCATTGCTCAGACGTTTAACTGAACTGTATATTAGTATTATAAAGTTAGGTTAAAGGAACACAAAAATGGCACTGTTAAATGAGTTAGTGGAGAAAAGTTCGAAGAATCAGCATTCCAGTTGGTAGGACGTTCGCCGTTCGACTCGACAGTCCCGGGTTCGAGCAAACTACCCGCGGTTTCAACAGGAAAATATTGAGGCATGCCCATCCAAATGAAATGCTTCCATCAGGGAAGTGGCTGCAGGGATTATGCCGTGGCCCTAAGTGGAGGGAAGTTAACCAATGTTGTATGACTTATGTTTTGTTCAAAACGCGAACGTAGCAAGTCTCGTTTCCTATTTGCTAAAATCCACTAGAAAATTAAGAAAATGGTAAATTTTAAAATTGAAGACGTTTTATTTTAAATTAAAATGTTACTGCGAGGCAATTTAGGAAGACGCATTTTTAAAAGGCAATATAATTTCACTAAATTCTTCAGAAACAATTCATAAAACTTTCGTTTTGAAAGCCCTAACAGGGCACAGAAGACAACAGATTTAGCTTCCTAATCATTTCAAGAAA
>Ga0181466_1000687_pt1 | contig 12472 bp, 10 predicted proteins | sample InSIn4gowninarea_FD_119078 | JGI IMG/M metagenome (GOLD analysis project Ga0181466, IMG submission 119078) | Clean room microbial communities from NASA Spacecraft Assembly Facility at Jet Propulsion Laboratory, Pasadena, California, USA -... ... | reverse complement strand
ATTCGTGTGTAAAGGTTATTGTGTTCTACTGACGTTATGGGATTAAAAAGGGGGTTGTTGAGTACGAGAATCAATCGGGTAGTACAGTATACTTTATTTGGCCTCGACTTCTATGTAGTGCTTTGCTTTGACTAGCCTTTATGGACGGTGCCTTCCGGACTTATGTTCACGCCCTGACACTGTCTGCTTCTATCAACCAGCCTGTGCAGACCCTTCGTATTCCATCATCAGTGAGATCCACAATGGTAGCTGGCTTCTTGGCTGGTGGTGCCATGATCTCCAGTTCATCATCTCCCTCGTTGCGCTCCCTTCTCAAACCTCGAGCTGGTACCGTCTCCATCGCATTGTGGTGATCTTCAGCGGGATCATCTAGCGTGATGCTAACCTCCCGGGAGCTATTTTGTAGTCTCCGATTCTCTTCCTGTACTATTGTTAGGTTCACATTATATCGAAGAGTACACGAGAATACTGACTCTCAGCCTTAGAATCTCAAGGTTCATTTTGCGCTTCGCTTCCTTCTCCACTCGTAGCATATCCTCTGTGCGCTCGAGTATCAAGCTTTGGTCGGGTGGCGGCGAAGGACTTTTCGGGATACAGCCGATTTGCTGAAGGATTTCTTGAGAATGTCAGCTAGTATTGCGTCTGTGGTTTTTTGTTGTACTTGCCTCGGTTCCGGTATCTGAATTCGATGCGTGTTACTTTGCCGGCCTTTCCGTCCACAGGGAGGTAATCATAACGTTGAGTCTTAGGGGGTGTTGTGGGGATGTCAGACATTTTGTATCTGATTGATCAGTAGCGAGTTAGACGAATGCTTGGTGCACATACTGGATGTTGTTCTTGATATTGTCGTTGACGTGCCGATCCTTCAGCTTCTTTTCGGAAATTTGGTCAAGCGTCTCTGTCGGTTTTCCATCACACAAGTAGGGTACAGCCCTTGCAGTCCGCTTCGCTCGGTAAAGGGTAACTCGAATACGTCCCAACTTCTTCAGCCGATCGAGAATTGGCGTAGAGACCGGTAGATCTTCTTCCGCTGTGCCTTAATCAGTTTTCATTCCCTCGATTTCATAAGCACGAGTCTCTCACTGATATCGAGCGCCCCGAAGCTGAAGAAGAACACTTTCCACTGGCCTTGATGGTCTTTGTACATGCTCTCGCCCAGCTCACTACTGACTTCCTGTACCAGGCTGCCTCCATGAACTTGCGTTTTTTTGTAGGTACAAGCATCATACCAACCTTTTTCGCGGTCATCCAATTCCAGATCGTAATAGAGATAAGGTGCTTCATGAGTTTCGAACCCTGCAAGCCAGGTGACCTTGACACTGAATTCTTGACCAGCAACTGCCTCCACAAAGTGAAGACTCGCACCATCATCAGCAGCAGCTACATTTTCCGGGCTAGGGTATTCTTGAAGTGGTTGACCGTCGACCACAATGCGCACATCAACCAGGTCAACTTGAGGCATCTTGGATACCGGACAAGGTGATCAGTAGTCGCGAGATGGAGATGAAGGGGGAGCAGAATGGCAGAAAGAAGTTGGATAGAGGCACAGATAAAATCTGAGAAAGTACAAGTCTACCAGATGACTCCTGCAGCACCACAGAACTTGCGCTGAGGAAGGGAACGTTCAGAAGAAAGTTCCACCTTATATGTTGTAGATGAGCTCGTCCCGGACGCCAGACGTTGGATGGCTTCACTTCCAGTTCACACCGAAGGAAGTTTTGTGTTCATCTCAGTATCATGTGTTCGTCATATCACACCTTAACCTGGATTTGAAACAACATGATGGGAGCTTCAACGCGTTCATGGGCATCAGTGATGGAGGTCGTCAGCGCCCTCTGCAAATATTGATGGTTTCGTGTAGTTATACTGAGCTCGAACTGACCATGCTTTTCATCGTGGCGCCATTGATCACGATATATGTGTTCGTCAGCAGCCTTATTCATGTACTGAAACTGCTTATGTAGTACTATCAACACGTCAGTATGGTTAGGTATATTCGACATCACACTCACTGTCAAGCAAGACTCTTCCTCATCATCAGGACCACCAATCCAGCAATACATCACCAGAGCTGTTTCATCGACTAACGCGCCAACCACTCTTGAGCTTACACGTCCTACACTCAACACCCTCGACCAGTCTTTTGCATCAATCCGAACTTTCGCCCAGCCAGCTTCGTTCTCTCCATTTGGTCCACCGAGCTCTTTCATTCTCGTGCTTGGATGCTCCCTAACTCCTTGCGAACCACCCTCTACTTGAGTTGGGTCCAGTTCTGGATTAACCAGATTGTTCCAATGGCTCATTATCGACAAAGCATCTGTCTTGATCGCTAGCTTGAGCGAGCCGTGCATATTCGCACTCATTTCCAGGCGTGGTGCGTTCTTGCCGACGGATGATGCGGAGGTAGCTATCGCCAACTTGGTGAACTTCTCAGAAATGCTTTTCAGTTGTGCGAGGTTAGGCATGTATATGTGTACATCAGGTTCTCGCAAGCGTGGCTCATGCAACCCACCTACTTGTTGTGGATGAAGCACTTTCACGGGCACATCTTGGGTGATCACAGTCTGCCGTTCTCGAGTATCAGTCAGACTGACGCCACCCCAAGCAGGATCGTTCAGATCGATATCAAGGTCGAAATCTCCATATTCGTCTGATATGCGCTCTGCAGTAACGACACTGTTATTCTTTACTGTTGTACTAGTGTGAATTGTCAGAGCTAGAATCGGTACATTGTCTTTCTTTGTCAGTCTGATCCAGACGTCTGTAGCGTTCGACACAGTCTTCAGTGCCCGAGACAGTGCTTGAATTGGTAGTTCTAGGTTGATGGTGTTGTTTTCAGTGGCGGACTGGCAAAGGTATTTATCAAAGATGGCGTCAATATTTAACCTGGACCAACACTGAGAGCCCTTGTCAGGAATTACTGTGAATTGCACCTCCTGGTCGGTCAAGCGGCACCTGACTCGCCTCAGCAGAAGTCAGAAGATAGTTGAGTTAGCGGCTTACCATGCAATAGTGTTCAACGAAGACAGCGAAGCACAAACCTCTAATTTCCTTCAGCACACTATAGCATGGTACATTAAGAGCTTTACATACTTTCCAGCACGCTCACAGCTTTTATCCTGCTCTTGAAGCGCATTATTTGAGGATTAGGAGGGGTGGATGGGAGGTCTACAAGGCAAGAAGATGTACTTGATACCAAGACTTTTGGCGCGTTGCATGACTGAGACACGTGCCATGGCGTTGCCCGCTACCAATGTCTGGGGTCCACCAATCCACGAACATGCACATGCAGTGTTGCGCTACTCTGATGATCCCTGTCGCCCATGAATCTTGGACTGCCAACAAAGTGCCTTGCGTAGCTCTTTCTTGGGAACTTCAGCCACAAGCGTGTGTGGAGCGATATCCCATTGCGATCATGGTCTGACTCAATCCTGTTCAGTTGTTCAGCAGCAAGGGAAGTGTACCAACATCCTGGAAAGTTCTGTCTTGAGTAAACAACAGGATCGAAACTTTATATGAAACAAATAGGTGCAGATTGAGACATTGACAACGTTGTTTTCTACTCACTATATCTGCTGCTCCTGGTCGGCTCTGCTTTTCTCATAGCTTCTAACAAACCAGCGCCAACCACTGCATTTCATGAAAGAACAGCCAAATCAAACATGCTGTAAGAGCGACCAATATGGCGGCACCTAAGCCCAATCCTACGAATCTCTCGGTAGCCACGCGCTTGCCTCCCTCTCACTCCCGAAACTTTTCGCAATCAAGATCTCCTTCACGATCGCCTTCTCGAAAAGCTCAATTCGCGGCGCGTGAGCTGGACCCCCTCCTCAAGAATCTATCACCTGACTCCACCCTCGAGGCCCTGCAGAAAACGAACACAATCGGCCCCAGCCAGGCAGACCAACACGCCCTGTCTCGGAGCATATCTGATGCCTCAGAATCGGAAAGAGAGCTAGGCATAAGGGCTGCCATAGCTGGAAAGAAGTTGAGAGATTGGACGGAAGAGGTCAAGGCCTGGACATGGCCCAGCAGTCGGGATCGACCTTGGGGTGCAGGTTTTGTACCCAGACAGAACATACCGGGAGACACAGCTACGTACTTAGGCTCCTTACCGGAGACTGTGGTGAAGCAATACGAAGATCGACTGGATGAGATCTGGGATGCGATAGAGACTTTGGGGATTGATGACATTAAGGACTATGTCTTCAGCTCCCACCACCCCTCCGCAGACTCCTCACCCAACAATGTCACCAAGGCATCTCCTTCGGGCTACGGACGGATGCGCGATTTCACCGCTCTGGTCACAGCTACTGTCATTCAGGCACTCCCAGTGCTCGCGAACCTTCGTATCCTGCTGGAGACATGGTCCATTCGACTTACTGTCCTTCGACAAATCCCTGACCTTTTGCTTAATCTCGACCAGGTCAAATATGGGTTGGCTGCTATTAACGAAGTCATCCATGATGATCAAAAGAGTCGAAAACTGACCGCAGGAGAACTCGAGACAGGCAAAGTAATGTTCGGCAATAGAGTCTCTAATCTTGGCAAACGTGTTGACAAACTACTTGATATGCTCGAAGGTCAACAAGATTCTTTGCCGCAAGCTTGGATCGATTCGCTTGAAGACATTGAGAGCAAGTATGCGGAATGGGTTGCACAGGCAGAACAAGTCGTTCTTCGCAATCAGGTGGCAACTCAGGAAGACACGAACCCTAATTCGCCTCAGCCAACACCTGTCATCCAAGAACCTCGTCCAGATACGATGTCCATAGTAAATCCCACCTCCAATGCCTTGCCAAAAGGGGGCTCGCTTGTATCTCGACTTTCAAGAAACATGTTAGCCGAGACTACCGCGTCAGAAGCACATACAGATATAAGTCCGAGGAAGTCATTTGGCAGTATCAAGCGGAAGCCTTTGCTCGAGACCAACTCAAAGGCCGATCAGGGACATAGACGAGGGATATCGGAAGTGTCTGCTGTTGGATCCACCTTTTCGGCCTATTCTGAAAATGCAGAGATTGTAGATGCGCATGAAGTTCCAGTTCTACCCAGTCCGAGAATCAGTATCATCGACAACCCGTTTTCAAGCAACAAAACGGTTGTATCTTGGATGGGAAATAGTAATCCAGAACTTTCACCTCCAAGACCTGGGTTGCTTCAACGTGCGTCGACCGCTTCAATTGAGGTTGTGCCGAGAGACAGTCTCAAAGAAGTTACGCTTCGCCGTAGCGCCAGTCATGACCTATTGAGCTTTATTACTGGATCATCCACAGGCAACCCGCGCGCTCGAGCCTTGCACCACTTGATCGCTGGGGGTTCAGGGAGCTCGACATCGCAGCGCGGCATTGATGATCCATCATTGTCATTGAAGCCTAGTGGCTTCCATGATAGCCTTACCCCTCTTGCGGTTTCGCCATCACCAAGCTTGAGAGTTGATCCCTTAAGCATTAGAGGCAAACAGATGGCCATATACGAGCTCGATTCGCGTCCATCGATCCCGAGGAAGTCAAGTAAAAGAATGAGCTTACCAATAACAAGAATGCCATTCCGACCGTTGACACCACCACCACCCGATCCAGTTGACTCGAAACAAGCGGATCAGGAACCTCAGCCTGTTGCTCCAACTACCGAGATGCCCAATGCCCACAAAGAGGAAACCTTCGATGACAGGTTGAGGAGTATTCTAGCGTCAATGCCAACCAAGATCAAACTTACTGAAAACTCCGATTCAGCAAGTACTACTAGTTCTGGTTCCGAACCTTCCACACGAGCCTCGTCTCCTGGGCAGACTTTGAAGCTTTCACCAGTAAAGGATAGCAAATCCGGTAGCAACACCACCACAGCGGGGATTCGTGTATACCACCTATCAAAGACTGGCAAATCAAGAGAAACACCACCAATTAAATTGTTCGTTCGAGCTGTTGGTGAAAATGGAGAACGTGTCATGGTTCGTGTTGGTGGAGGTTGGGCCGATCTGGCTGAGTATTTGCGTGAGTATAGTCTACATACGGGGGGTAGAGGTCTTTCAGACAAAAGTCTTGAAGTTGCGAATCTTCCTGACAAGCAGCAACGACCAAGATCACAAGGTTCATCCTTGAGTTCTACAATTCCAGCACGGGATGCAACAGGCCTCAATGTGCCTGCAAAATCTAACATCGTCGATCAAGAATTCGACTTTGGCCTAACAGACAACAGCATGACACGTGCAACTGAGGAAGGCGTAATGGATACTGCTGGCACAAACTTTGAGCAACTACCTGGTAATCAATGGAGCACACCAGATGTTCATGCCATTCCCGATTATGACTCCCAATATTCATCTAGAGGTTCAAGCGTAAATAATCGAATACAGCCTGGAACAACAACACCAACAGATCCGGCAAGACTTCGCAACCGAACTTCACTCAATACATTCCCAAAGCCTTCTTCAACCACAACCACAACCATTTCCTCATCCCCTGGCACGAATACCTACACGCCGCTTGGTGCAGCTGGGCCAGTGCACAATGGCCGTCGAGTAGGGCCCAACAACTTCAATAGAGGTCAAGTTCAGCCAAACCAAGTATGGGGAGATGGTGTGGCCAATCAAGGAAGGGTTGTCGCTAGTAATCAAACATACACAATGTCACCTCCAAGAACATCCGCTCCTACAAATGTGACCACTTCCATCACAAATGCCAGGACAAACGGTACTTCTCAAGTCTACCAGAACCCAATTATAACGACAACTACAACAGTCATGTCATCAAGGCGTCGAGCACCTGCAAATTTTACAGCGTCACCAGCCTCAATGTCCCGGCCAGTATCAAGTATGAACGTCTACCAAACGCCTGCTTCAAACAGTGTAACGCCAACACCCACCAACAACACGAGTGCCAGACCTTCCCCGATAACCAGTCCAGACGGGTCACGGTTGACTCAGACGACATCGAATGTATCAAATGCGAGTTACGCGTCAAAGAACAACAATATAAGCAGGATTGATAGTGATCGATCAAGAAAGAGGATGAGTTTGACTGACGTCAGCGGAATACGTCGGGTGTTTCTAAGGAAGAAGAGCGATAAATCATAAGACAACGAATGATACGCGAAGAGGATGAGTCGCACAACAAAACATCGTCTTTGGCTACACATGTTGAAAAGGAATCACAGACCTGTCTGGTGCTATGTGATTATCTGGCTTCTGGAACCCATCTTGCTTGAGATTAGCGGGCGTCACTCTACGTTGACCCTTTCTTCTTCGAATTTCTCTCGATCTTCAATTTTCAGACATGTTCTTTTGCGAATTGGAAATACACCAGCTAGCATGCTATAGCTATAATGTACTATACCATATCAGGCGCTGGTAGCCTTTGATACATAAGCTTTTACTTTCTTCCCATCTCTCGTATTTTACACTATATTAAACTACAGTACATGTATACTATATCACACCATACTGTCTAGGTATACTATAACTATGTGCACTACACTACACTACACCATGCCATCCTACAGACAACTCAATCATAAAACTTCCCTTTCCTATCACTACGTATCAAACACATATATCTCTTCTCCTCTCCACTACGTAAGCAGGGACTACAGAAACTAATTAAAAGCGCGCAACGCAAACCACATCAACTACTGTAGATAAGTCATGTGTAGGTACTTAGATCTTATACTGTAAATACATGTATGCAATCCTACAAGCTTTCGAATTCACACCGAACTGTCCCATTTTATTTTAATTCATCTCATCATTCAATTATTTTACGGTACGTACGTAGGTATGGTTATTTCCGTTTCGAAGCGCAACTGAACAGGCCCCAAAACCCGCCTGTACTAGCACTACTACTGCTACTAACACGACCTTTTTCAACACCATTCATATCACTTTTAGCGTTGGTGTTTACAGCCTCAACGCTCGCTCCCGCGGCTTTCTTCTCCTTCTCTTCGGTGATGTTTTCAATAGAGACACAACTCAGATCTTTTGAGTTTTGGGTCAACCACGATAGGTCTTGGTTTGCGTTGTGTGACACTTTTGGGTTATTATCTATGCCTAGTCCCGGTCCGGCTGAATATGAATTTAGGCTTGGAGTCGAGTTTGGATTCGAGGGGTGGTTCTGAAGCCACGTCGCTAGATCATGTTTACTTTTATCGTTGGCGGGACTGGCTTGCATTGCTGTCCATGTTGTGAAGAGGTGGTCTACACACATAACATTGTTAGTAAGCCAGGCACCTCCGGTAATTGAATGTAGATGCAAATAAACGTACCGTATTCCCCCATCGCCTTCCTCAACTCACGCATCACATTTGCTTTCGCACCTGTCCTATCACCACCCTCACATTCAAGTCCTAAATCTGGATCGGGATCGCGATCCAGATCTGAGTCCAACAACTGCTTTTCTAAACCAGATATCTCGTCTTGCAAATGCAGTAACAGACGCACGTGGATGTCGTCGAAGCGTCGGAATATAGTCGTTTTGTTTGTTGTCATGAATGCTGCCATTTCGGTGTGGTCGTTCTTTTGCGTGCTGATTGGTGGTTCAAGGGGTGTTGGGGCTGATAGACTTTGAGTTGCTATGTGTGATACTGATGTTGCTGTTGGTTTTGGTTTTAGGTTTGCAGTTGGTTGGTCTTTGTCGCGTGTTGAGGGGCGTTTGGCGTGGGAGGGGAGGGAGGGGAGAGGTGTGGTTGGAGCTGGAAATGGTTGTTGGGAGTTTACGATTGAGTGGGAGCGTGAGCGGGTTGTGGGTTTGGGGAATTCGCCTTGTTCGGTGGGGATGGATGGTGTTTGAGGTTGAGGTTGCGATTGCGGTTGATGTTGAGATCTAGATTGAGGTTGAAGTTGAGGGTTTGGAGATGTGCTTGAGGGATTGGAGTGTAATGCGCGATTGCGTCGTTCGGATGCGGTGGACTTTACTGTGCGTGATCGAGGTGGTGTTGGACGAATAGGTAAGTTCTCGATGGAGAGCCATGCTGGGACTTGTCCGGGAGAATGGACGATTGATGGTGGTTGCGCTGGTTCTGGGATTGATCGCATTGATGCGCGTGAAGTTGGTGTCCCGTTTGACAAGGCTGCCGGTGGAATGCTGGGTATGCTTGGTAATGGTTTCTTGTTGTATCTCGACGTCGGCACAGTGGATTTCCTCATGGATGACATGGATGACCGAGCTGATACAGGAACGGCAGGAAATCGGATCTCCTCTAGCTTTGGGGCTGCATTCCCAGGGATGGTGTATACCTGCTCAACGAGTGTACTTGTGGTGTCATCTGTACTAGGTTCGCTGCTCATTGTGATGGTGTCCTCGGAACTGCCTGGAATGTCGTTTTCGTGAGTAATGGTATGCGAGCTTTCAATTTCATGCAGGATGATATGCTGGGAGGTGGCTGATGTACAGCTTGGCACAGGATGAGCGTCATGATCTTGGACCACTCTTTCTGGCGCAGAAGCACTTTTGGTACGCGTCAAAGCTGTTTGTGGTTGTGCTTGATCCATGTACAATGTCGGAACGCTTGGTAGAGCAGAGAATAACGGCGTAGTGAAATTGGCTCTGACAGTCACGCCATCGAGTACGGGTATATAGTTCGGATCATGTACGTCCGGGAATGGAGTTTCGAATGATCGAGATTGTCGTTTGACTGGTAGCTCTATCGCATTGTTGACTACACTCATGGCGGTTGATGAAGATGTTTAGCAAACTGATAGTGAAAAGGTTTGAATGGCACTGTTATGACAGGTGACAGGTGATAAGCTCGAGCGAAGCCTGGATCATGCCTGGCCGACATGACTAATGACTGGAAGGTAAATGATCGGCGTCAAAAATAGCTTGGTGTCGAGGTCCAGGAATTAGAGTGTGTACCTGCATCGAAGGACAAGATGTGGAAAGTGAAGCCACAGTGTTTGGAGTGTTTGAGAAGACAGGCTAAAGGTCTCAATTGCTGACGGCGTTCAGAGGTTGATGAAGTCGGGGGTTACAGGTTGATCCTCTAGTATTGTTTTGGCGTAGTGACGTGGGGTGGGACCCTCATGGTGGACGATCAGGACAGGGGTCGACGGGAAGGTGACATTTTCTTCCTCCACTTACAGACTCCACCTGAACGAGGAGCATGTCCTGCTTCGTGATTCGAAGGATTCATAGCAATTTGCTGAGCCAATGCAGACCTTTTCGACGATTTTCCTTGGATTGCAGTGATCAAATATCGTACTTTGTACTTCTCGACATGACAATGGGATCGATCTCAGCGGTGTTCCCATCAGCAAGGAGAAATAGATGGCCGGTGCTGGTTGAGAAATCCGAAAATGGAGAGTAATGAAACACACTTATTAATCAGAAATTCACCGACAAGACATTCTCGGGTTCGACGGAGTAAGCAGCAGGGGTCTGCAGTCAGGCTGGAACTTGAAGAAGACAAGAGTTCGCCCCCACATTGTGCTCCCAGCAACAATTCGGTGGTCACCTTAATTTTCTGATTGCACGTGTTGACAATCTATCTTTGGCACCTCAACACAAACAGGGGACAGGCCTTGAGCACGATACCAGGTGAAGGTTAACCTCAAGAGGAGCCACTTTCTCAGGTGTGTGTTGTTGTTATTGTGTACAGTAGCATCACATGCTGTTACACCTCGGAACTTTGGTGCCTAAACACCACGCCTGATACAAATGGTAGGCCAATGTGATGTTGAATACCAATTAACCAAAACTATGAACGAAGAGTGATGCAATGCAATTGTGCCCCACTACTAACGAGGGCTTGCTGCATCGATCATGTAGCAGGGAATGTTTTCTGATATACCGGTGGGCACACGACTATTCTATGTGTGCTGCTGTATCTCTGCCTGCTTAGAGCAGGTACAATGGCCGATGTGTGTCCATGCCGAGATTATGACCTTGAATTTCACGTACTCCTGACCACACCGACACATTAGTGATTTATGTGTGTTTGTATGTCTCCATATGCAAAGCTGTACAAGTAGAAAGCGTAAAAAGGTCGAGACGTTCAATGTCGCACAAAGTTGTATTTGCTCGGCTGTGTAGGCGCCTTGAGTACACCGTTGTGTTGTCGTTGCTTGTCGAGTCGACCTCGTGCAGTCCGGATGGAATCTTCGAGAGCCGCGACTTGCTTTCCCGTGCTCACTCGTCGCAATTGCGCCAGATATTGCTCCATTTCATCAATGAGGGCAGATAGCGTGGCGCCTGTGAGATGTGCAACACTTTTCTCTATTTACCAGTCAGCAGGTCTTCAGATTAATGGGCTTGATACTCACGAATCACGTAGTTGCCGTATTGATGGCTTAACAGCTTCGTCACTTGGTTTTGACCCTGCTCGTCCCGTGTCGTCAGCTTGCGCAGCATCGCATTGCGTTGCTCTTCATCAGCATAGTCCAATGCCTTTTCAACCACATTACTCGCAAATTTGTGCATTGCGTTTTCAAGGAGCCGGCCCTGAACTTTGTCAATCACAGGTTTGCGATCTCGTGCCTCTCCGTTGACGATGACGTGTTGGACCACGTAGTTGCCAAAGGCATCTTGAATCAATTCACCAATGTTCTGGTGTAGCTCGTCCAGAATAGCCCGTTTGGCCCGAAATTGACAATGTTCCAGCATTCTCTGAATGACACGGCATCCATACGGGTGCTTTGATAGATAGTGAACATGTCCCAAGTGGGCTTTGACAATGAAATCAATATGTTCTCCTGGAATTCGTTCGATTGCTTTCTGTACAACGTGATTGCCGTTCTGGTTCTCCACAGCTTTGATTACCAAACCATCCAACTCTTTGATGAGGCTTGCTTGTTGATCAGTCAGAATGTGTTCCAGCGCTTTCTGAACCACTCGACAGCCGTATGTCTGTGTCGACAGCGCATACACATGGCCTCGCATGTGGTTGGCTAGTACTTTCTTCTGAGATTGGTTTCCGTGCTCAAACATCTTTTGAATCACATAGTTCCCGAACACATCTGTCATTAATTGCCGGGAGTCGCATGCTATCTCCGAAAAAACCTGATCCTTTTCGTCACTGTTGGCCGTTTCTAGTTTGTGCTGAATAAATCGGGACCCTAGCTGATCGCCACTGAACTCAACGATGTATCCGTAGATGTCACTAAACTCGAATTTCTTGCTCTTGTGGTTCACTCGAAAGTCTTCGAGAAGCTGACTTCTGACGATCTGAGTCGAATCGTTAGGACGCTGAGTGAAAGGGTCCGGGAGCATGTAGTTTTCATTGAAGCTGGCGTTGAATCCGTAGATGCTGTTTCGGAGTCTATCATGCACCCCGTTCACGACTGACGGGTGGAAGCCATGATTCAAGGGTTGTGCTGGATGCGGTTGCACTTCTTGCCCTATATAGTCAGCATAATATAATGGAGACTGCAGCGCCAAACTCGGCATTGGCTGAATTGAAGTTCCATGCTGTCGTGCCGTGTTCTTGGCCGTCGAATTGTCATAGTATGTTCTGTTGGCGACAGCTGTTGGCGGATGGGTTC
>Ga0181466_1000682_pt1 | contig 12517 bp, 4 predicted proteins | sample InSIn4gowninarea_FD_119078 | JGI IMG/M metagenome (GOLD analysis project Ga0181466, IMG submission 119078) | Clean room microbial communities from NASA Spacecraft Assembly Facility at Jet Propulsion Laboratory, Pasadena, California, USA -... ... | reverse complement strand
CAACGGCCGAGAGAAACAGAATCCTAGAGGGGGGCGCATTTGAAATAAGCTGCAACCAATGGGAAAGAAACAACTCTTTTCTCTAAATGTACCCACTCGAAGTGTGGCTCGGGAAAACCCCAGTACACTACCTCCATTGGCGGCAAAAATTTTGAAGCGTAGCAAGAAATTTTTTTTTTAAATTTTAAATTGAGGATAAGTGTTAACATTTATCTCACTAGCAGGAAGATGAGTATCAATCCATTAATAAGAAGTTTCAAAAGAAATTATTCATTGGATGTATAGTGGTGAAATACTAACATTGGTGAGCTGGCCCAAAATACAAATACATAGACATTACAATACAAAGTTATATGTGGAAACATAAGTTGCTTGATACAAATTAATTCACAAAACAATAAATCTTGTTTCAGGACACATCAGAGTATGTGGCATTCGACATGGACCCTTCTTTGAACATAAGTGTGATGCCATAAATTTAGAGTTCATGGATTGGTAAAGCATCACAAGACTACGTAAAAAATGAAGATTCATTTTTACAATTTCTGAATCGTTTACTCAGAAAAAAAAAATAAAACTTATGTTTTCAGTTCGAGTTGAGTCCAAGTAATATGCAAGGAACGTATTGCATTCCAATAGTTCAAGGCATAGTGCACATAGCCTTGTAATATTGTCCACCAATTTGGAATGCCATAAATGCGAAAACATAACATAGGTATACATACGATAATACTGAAATACAAAATATCTTATGATATGATCAATATACGAAAAGATAAATATGAATATTCTTGATTAATGAGAAGAATACATGTATATGTAACTAGATATATATAGAAAAAATTACGATAATGGAGTAGGCCTACAAAAATGATGTATATATGTATATGAATAGATGCAGAAGATAATGAAATGCATTTCATTAATAAAAACATAATGTACATACATATAACATGACACATGTTGCACGTAAATTTTGGCATCCTATTGAAAGCCAAACTGCTTAATAGCAGTAGAGACATACCAATGTTGACAAAAATTTTCTGCCAGATATAAGTACTCTATTTGACAACAGTTTATTCGAAAAACATCAATATATATGTATATGATGTTATTCTGTTCTGAACATCATAATTATACACTCTAATTGATAATAAGTGGAAATACTACAATAGTAAATTTGCATCGTGCAAACACTTTTAGTATTCCAAAAATATCATGTAATTAAAATGACACACTATGATATAGTGTGCATATAATTATTTTCATATTTCGATGCCTAATATTTGTCATGTACTCTGCTAGGGTAGAGTTTAAAAAATATATATAGCTCTGAAACGTGGTGCCTCAGACTATGGTAAGAAAAGTTAAACATCTTCATAAAAAGTTAAACATCGTTAAGTAAATAATCACACCATGACAAAAAAAAATTGTATATATTTCTTCGAGTCATATGTTTCAACTATTTTAAGCTTCGGAAACAATACATTTATTATATTTCCTAAATGTGTCGCAGAAAAATGTAGTTAAACGAGTTGCTTCTCTTAACAATACTTTTTAAGAGTGTGATTATTTGTAACAAGTTTGTAATTTAATGAGTCAAGTTCTTATTATGCGTGTAACTAAAAATAATAGTTAAGAGTTAGGTACGTGAGGAGAGTGGCTGAGTTTACGAAACAGTACTTGACAGAAGAAAGGGAAATGGTAACGTGAGCTGATGATGAAAAGACCAGATCTACAGCCACGCACTTCTCCACTTGACTTTGCGACCTAGTCGCTATCCGTTGAAACGTGATGCCTGTCATCCGAACAGCCTCACGATGTTGATGACCGAGAGTCGGAATTGCTCCAACTAACGATACGGTTGATCAGGCCTGTTTTCATCATTACGCGACGCCGAACTGTAACTGACACCAGGACTCCTGGAATTTGCGGCAGGTTGCAAAGACAGGGGATGGATGCAAAAGGAGGCCGCCGAAGAGGGAGACAGAAGGGAGCGGGCTGTTGAAGACCGGAAGGAGCATTGGTGGCGTTCTTGTGGTGACCCCTCAAGACCCCTCTTGCAGGAGAGAGCTTGGATGGAGTGAATCGGGCAGGGGGAAAAGGCCAGTTCCGTTGTCTCGAGGAGAGTCGCTGGCAAAGATGTCAGATGGACCGGATGTTGCAGGTGTTCTCCGGGGGAAGATGGTGAACATGTAACAAAAGAAAAGAGGAAAACAATAATACATGTTAAGGACAGAAAGAGAAATGATGTTCTTGGTACCCAGCAAACGGTCTATATGAATTAGAAATGGAGTTGCATAAATATTGTCTTGATATCTTATTTCCACAGTTACATCAGAAATCTTCTTAGTAATAGTAAAAACGTGTTAATTGCTATTTCTAACTCTGGATCTTGAGGACATGTTTGGGATTGACCGGAACTGGGATTTGGAGATAGAGAAAGACTATCAGTATTGTTGTTATACTGTTCAGGCTTATTGATTTTGCAAGGAGGGTTACTGTGTTGCCGAGCAGAGACCCGAGGAGAAATTATAGCATCCTGTATCATTAAATTATTTACTTTAGAACCAACTTCGAAAAAGCAGTCAGATGTTGTTGAAGGCATAGTTGTACATAATTTGATATAAGTCTCTTCGTATGGTTGGAGGGTATTTTTCGTAGCTGTATAGACTGGGAATGAAAGATGTAAATTGTTCGAATCAGTGAAATGTAAATCTTGTACTGTTTTCTGGTCACTAGTACAATCACTTGGGTGTGAGGAACGATGTGAAGAATAATTGAAATCGACAATATCAAGCATTTTAGGAACTGTCTGCATGTTAACTGAGTTATTTAAGTCATGAAAATAATTATTTTTGCTGTCATTAAGATTTGGCACAAAATTTGAAGTAAGTAAGGGGTGCGAAATGTCTTTGATAATCAAAGCTTGGTCTTTCGGATTGATGAGAGCATGATTTTTATATAAAAAGTCATATCCAAGAATGGCTTTAAAACTTGATTGTGGAGGAGTATTCACTAAATAAAATGGAAGTTTAAAATGTTGATTTTCTATCTTGAAGGAAACTTCGATGCAAGCGTCAAATTGTACTGTGGAGTTTAATGTGGTAATTGTAATGGCTCGGGCTAAATTTTTATATTTTATTAAGTTATTGTTCTTGAGGTGATAGAAAAGGTCTTTATCTAGCACACTAATTGAGCTCCCCGTGTCCACTAGGGCTAATACAGGGGTTCTGTTTAGCATAATCTGAATTTTTGGCAACTGATTAAATGCAATATTGCAACTAAAAATATATTGATTCGAATCAGTTTGGGTGCTTGAAGTATTGCATATGGGAATTTTCTTGCTTTGGTTATTTTGTACATTTCTCTTGGAAAGTGAAATGGAATTTGTAAATACATTATCTTGTTGTGCTGGGGCAGCAAAAATTTGTTGTGAGGCGTCCGCCTCAGCCGAGACGACCTCACACTCTAGTTTAAAGGTTGATAAGGTCTAGCTTCAACATTTAATGATTGTTTTCTTGTTGCATTCAGATAACGAAAACAATTAGCACCAATGTTTCTGTAAGAGGTACGAGAATCCTGATTACTTGCATTTGGAAACTGCTGATATCTGCGACCTTGTTTTCTGGGGTTCTGATATGGCTGATTTTTGAACCCATATTTATGAGATTTATATGAATATTTTTTCTGATGGTGGTAATTTGAATTACAATTTTGATTTGATCTTTTATTTCTGCAAGACGCACATTCCATGGACTGTAAATTATTGATTTGATTGGAAGACGAAGAGGCAGATTTTTCTTTGCTTGAAGTTAAATGTTCTATTTGTTTTTGCAAAGAATTGATTTGTTCCGAATATCTTTTAAATATTTCAGGTTCTGTGTTCTGTGACAATTTACTATCAAAAATCGTTAAGTCCTGTAACTGCTGCGCTCTTTGGACAGCTTCGTTATAATTTGTTATGTTATTTTGCATAATTTGAAGTCTTATTTCTGAGGGAATTACTGAAATAAACTTGACAAATTTGATTTGGTCTAGATTATCTTTAGGTAAGTTGTTATATATTTTTCCGACTGCGACATCAAGTCGGTGTGCAAAGTTTTTGTAATTCTCGCCATGAGTTGGGGCCATAGCATTAAGTTCAATTATAGATGTTGAAAATGACGCAGGGGAAAAGAAATTACTGAAATCATCATGAATTTCTGATAACAATTTTGCTTTCTTAAGATGTGGTGAGTTTAAAAAGTACGTTAAGGCCTGTCCCTGCAATTTAGATTTAAGGAATAAAATTGATTGTCTTTCTGACCAGTTGTTTATTTCCTTTAAATCTTGTATTTGTTCAAAGAAATGATGAACCAGAGAAGGATCACCATCAAAATTATTTATTTGAATGATAAAATTTTTGCTGTTTTCACTGTTATTATCATTTCGTGTTGGGAGAGAGGAGGTACCTTCAGTGGAGATAGACTGTGATTCATTTTGATCATTAACACTTCTATTTTTTCTTTTGGGAGGCATGATTTAGATTTGATCCGTATATTACAGTACCAAAAATATATATTCAAGATCGAAACACTACAATGTATAACAAAAAGCAAACCTATTTAGTCTTCGTGAGCATAAGAACAATGTAATTTTTTTTAAATAAAATAGTAAAAACTTCAGAACATACAAAATTATATGTTGCAGACCAAATTTGTGTATATACTTCTTAAAATAAAATATCTTCATGCACGATTCAAGTAAAACACAAATCAAATTTTCTTAGTTACCCAACATTACTCAATTATTCCAATTGTAAATTATGCTATTTCCCTTTTGCACACATATAATATCAGAAAAACTGTTTGAATATATAATATTACTGTATATATATTGATACCTTACTTTCTTCAGAAGAGAGCACACATATATTGCAAAAACACTGATTTCATGACTACTGGTAAATATTTTTAAAAAATGAAACCCTTAGCAATTCTCAAAAATATATCTGCAACTCATACTTTATAGTATACAATTCAATACACCTTAATAAATATTTGTAAAATAAAGTTGCATCATTAACCATATATCTTGATATTACTTTGTTTATAATTGTTGCATATACAGAACATATCAACCAATATGTATATTCTTCTTTAAAATACCTCAACACATATTTGATAAAACTGCATTTACAGAATTACTTCTTATATATATTTACTGCTTATTTCTCAAAACTATATAAATTATTATTCATGCACTTGTTCATGCAATATTAACAGAACCATTAAAAATCACACAGTCACTTGAAAGTTGGAAAGTGGTATTCATGTCTTCATTGCAAGAAAAAATTTTGTTCATGTGGTTTTTCTTGGTACATCAGTAAAGTTGAAATTTTAATGCAAATAAAAAAAGTATATTTTCATACGGGTGATATATTTTATATTCAAAAGCTCATGATTATTCAAGAAGCAAGATAACTTTTGCAGAATATATTACAAAAAAATTCACAATTCATTCATTATTCAAAATATTATGAACATTATTTTAATTCATCTTCTTAATCAAAACTTGTTGTAGAAACATTGCTAATATATCTTCACCTTTAAGTAAAGTTCGTTGTTCTTCGGCATGGCGTCCGTTGCTAATTGCAAAAAAAAAGACGCACGCCATATTGAAAAACTTTGGTTCCATTGCTAAAAAATAAGGTTTCGCATCCTGGTCACTTGAACCAAATGTTACGTTGTTACTTTGTTACGTTGCTACTAGCTGAACTGGTGATTAAGTTTCTTCTACTTTTTTTGTAAAATACCAATTTCCAACATCAACCAGTAAAATAAGAAATATGACTCACCTTATTTTATACAGAGGCGGGGATGACATCTCGATGATGAACTATGGAATGATTCATGCATACCAGGGTGTCTCAGGAGATAGACAGGAAAGAGATCCCATTAAATGAACCAATTACGTTTATTATCATCAAGGTGTATGGGCCAGAATCACCATGTCTTTTAAACAGGGGGGGTCTCTGCTCGGCGAAAGGACTAAGAGACAGGACAGAGGTCTGCTCTGAACGGGGAGAAGATCGCAACTCAACGGCCGAGAGAAACAGAATCCTAGAGGGGGGCGCATTTGAAATAAGCTGCAACCAATGGGAAAGAAACAACTCTTTTCTCTAAATGTACCCACTCGAAGTGTGGCTCGGGAAAACCCCAGTACAGATCCTAAGCTCCCACACTTGGGAATTTTGCTGCGGAAATTATCCAAATTAAATTAAAAGTTGCTGTATAGAAAAGTAACAAATTAGAGTAATAATAAAATATAAAGAAAGTATTAAATTGCTTTAAAAAGTAAAGAATTTGGATGAAAAACTTAATTGTGTGTATCAGAACTAAAAAAAAGACCTTTGCTTTACAGTAAAAATTATTCTAGAAACAAGAAACAAGTTAGAATTATAATTTGAAAAAGTAACATATTGTTAAGTTGATCCTATGTGCTGGTGAATTCAAATCTGAAAAACCAACGTAACGAAGCATAAATGCGAGCAAAAAATGTGCAAACAGCTGTTCCGATACCACTTGGGGAATCGTCATCAGTGCAAAAAGCCAAAGAGGACAAGAGTCAGAATTGGCAAACCAGACGAAATGCAACAACCTAATAAATAGACCAGAGAGAGTAATATAAAGTTGGTTGGTGGATCAAACAACATCAACACCAAATAGAAATAGATAATTCCTCAAGTAGTATCGGAACAGCTGTCTGCGCATTTTTTGCTCACATTTGTGCTCCGTTACGTTGGTTTTTCAGATTTCGGTAATATCTTGTTGTCAAATTATTTAAAAAAAAACAATCAATTAAGATTAAAAGTTTATTCTATGTGTCACAGAATCAAAAGAATTCCAGCTACTGGTATATTGGCAGCTGGGTTTTGGTCATATATTTGGAATTTGGATTAAAAGAGAGTTCAAATTCAAAAGGCGTCCAGTTACTTCCAAAGGTACTCGCAGTCAAAATACTGACAATGGCATGCATATTTTTCCCCATATGCTCTGAAACGCCTAGGGTGGAATAGAATATTTGATTATAGTGAAAGCACGTTAATTGGAATTCGGTTAGTTTGAACTAAGCCGAAAAAACAAACAAACTTTTATTGGAATTATTGTAAAAAACATTTCGTTAATTCGAACTAAATTTTTATCTCTTTGGTTATGTCGAACTAAAAATGTTACAAAAATGTGTTTTTCTTCGTTTAACCGATAAAATATAGGCTGTATTTATTATTTTGTGTTTCAAAATCGTCTGTATTTCTTTTCTGCCTTAAGAGGCACATGCCTGCATTCTTGGACTAATGCATTTCTGCTAAGCGTCAGACGCTCTAGTCCAGGCGGTGTTGCTTTTGTTCTGTGCACTTCGTATCTGTGAATGGATTAGGATAGAGGGGGGAGAATCATCTGTTTATTTGCCATCGATTTTCTTAGAACAGAAAAACCAGTCTTTGCTACAGGTTCTAGGAAGGCATGTAGTGAAGACATGTTCATGTGGTCTAATTTTGTTTTCCTCAGTGTGTGTGGTCTGGACATGCATAAATTCAGGTTGTCTACACATGCGCAGGATTCTAAAATAACTGTTGAAGGTGTTTCAATAATATTTTCACAGAATGCTTGTATGATGTCTTTCTACAGATTCCACCTAAAATTGAGCGATTCCGATTTTATTTGTATTTTTAATTTTTCTTTTGATTGAAGAATATTTGTCAAAAATTCAAAGTACAGGAAATCAAAACTTTTTAAATATTATTTAAACACATTAGAAATAAAAATTAGGTGTATATTATAGCTTAAGCTTTTTAGCGTGCAGTAAAGAAGTTTTTATATCAAAACATAAATTACTTATAATCTTGCGCATGGTGTTAAAACGACAAAAGTAAAACTATTTTTTTTTTAATTTGTCTATAAATAAAAAGTATTGTTATGTTTAAGTATGCAATAAAAAATTTAATCACAACAAAATAAAGTATGCTTTATATTTGTGTGGAAAAATATTAGAATGCACATAATAGTTCTTGAGATATTAATGTTAGTAAACACCATTCAAAATGGGTATTCCACAGTCGTTAACAGGAATGTGAACCCTTACTTCAAATGTTGCATAAATTTTGGGACATCCTATATTGAAAGAATGAGTAAGTATACGTTTTTATTTCAGTTGCAGTTGTATCTTGCATTTGAGAAATTTAATTTCATAACGAATACTCTCCTCGAAAAAATTCAGGTATGAAACTGTAAACTTTTCATGTTAAAGTTTTTTTGTTTCAGTAGAAAACTAATTTCGTCGGTTTTACAGTCTAGAATAACTTCTTTTTTGGAATTTTAATTGGAATTTTTAACATTTTTATGAAGGAAGTAGATATACAGGCATGATATTTTACTTATTGTTACCTCTCCAAGGAATTTTGCTTTTAAGAACTTGTATATAGGTTGAGTGGCATGTTTGATCCTATGATAGAAAAAATCTTTAGAAAGCTTTAATTAAAACATGTTTTAAATAATTAGAGAGTTTTGCACTTTTATTTGATTCTGTTTAAGGTATTTTTTCATTTTTTATAAAAGTGGCTGAATTAAAATTAAAAAAAAACATTTTCCATAATTTTTACGCAAAAATATTTTTTTTTTAACATTTACATTAATTCATTCAAAAATGTACACAATAAAAAATAATTTAATATGTATTCAATACATAATAAATTACATATACATAAAAAAATAAAAAAAAAGGAATAAAATACAGTAGACAAAGCAAAAAATTGAATTGAGAATACAGATCATATAATGATTAAAACATGAAATTGCAGCTGCAGAAAAAAAACAGTTATTTTAAATAAATAAAAAAAGACCTATGAAGGCTGCATAACTAGATGGTACTGGAAATGAACCAGATATATACCTTGAAAATAAGCTAACCATCTATGCTTTTAATCTGCATTTTTTATTGTTGGCACCATAGAACTGGTTAGAAATTAGGCAAATTAAGTATTAAAATCAAATGAAGTAGCAAAATCAATTGGCAAATTAATTATTGCCATAGTTAATTTGCAACTTGACTTAACTAATTAGAAACCTGCCTTATTTGCTTGAAACTGTGGGTTCAACGGCAAAAGAAGCGTACGTGGAGAGAAACTACACATGCGCGTAGCACCGAAGAAGAAAAAATTGCAGCAGACCATCGTATGCCCCAAAATTGTTCGAGTATAAATCTCAGTTCCATTCAGGCTTATACTAACACAGTAGCCAATAGAAATGTGTTCTGTTATTTGATATGAATGGGAAGGTGGTACTACAGTGCCCATCACTCATCAAAGCATTCAGATTATGTATGGTGAAGAGCTTATATCGGATCAGGTCTTTGATTGCTCTTACTTAAACATTTTGTAAAGCGTGCTAGTATGTTTTATGGAAGTTCCGCTTCTGCATTATTCTCGAGGCTCCCCTAGAGTAAGTCTGCGGTGACTTCGGTAATGGTAATTTCGGTCCTACAGCTTCGGGACTTGGTCTGCCCTAGTCTTGGTTTTATTGCCAAATTTAGTGGTCAAAGTAGCCAAGGCCTAGGTAAGGTTTAGTGCCTCATATTTATACCCTTCGTAAAGGGTACTAGTATGTTTTCTGGAAGTTCCGCTTCTGGAATATTCTCAAAGCTTCCCTAGAGTAAGTCTATGGTAACTTCAGTAATAATAATTTCGGTCCTAGAGCTTCGGGATTTGGTCTGCCCTAGACTTGGTTTTATTGCTAAATTTAGTGGTCAAAGTAGCCAAGACCTAGGTAAGGTTTAGTACCTGCTGCTTATATATTTCGTAAATCGTACTAGTACGTTTTCTGGAAGTTCTGCTTCTGGACTATTCTCAAGACTTCCTAGAGTAAATCTATGGTAACTTTGGTGCTCGAGCTTCGGGATTTGGTCTGCCCTAGTCTTGGTTTTATCGCCAAATTTAGTGGCCAAAGTCGCCAAGGCCTAATTAAGGTTTAGTATCTCCTACATATACCTTTCGTAAAGTGTACTAGTACGTTTCCTGGAAGTTCTGCTTCAGGAGCATTCTCGAGGCTTCTCTAAAGTAAGTCTACGGTAATTTCGGTAATGGTAAGTTCGGTGCTCGAGCTTCGGGACTTGGTCTTCCCTAGTCTTGGTTTTATCGCCAAATTTAGTAGCCAAAGTCGAAAAGGCCTAGGTAAGGTTTAATGCCTTCTACTTATACCTTTCGTAAATTATGCTAGTACGTTTTCTGGAAGTTTTGCTTCTGGAGTATTCTTGAGGCTTCCCTAGAGTAAGTCTATGGTGGCTTCGGTAATGGTAATTTCGGTCCTAAAGCTTCGGGACTTGTTCGGCCTTAGTCTTGGTTTTATCGCCACATTTATTGGTCAAAGTCGCCAAGGCCTAGGTATGGTTTAGTGCCTTCTACTTGTACCTTTCTTAAAGTGTACTATAGTATGTTTTCTGGAAGTTCTGCTTCTGGAGTATTCTCAAGCCTTCCCTAGAGTAAGTCTATGGTAATTTCGGTAATGGTAATTTCGGTCATAGAGCTCCAGGACTTGGTCTGTCCGAGCATTAGTATTATCGCCATATTTATGGCCAATGTCGCCAAGCCCTAGGGTAAGGTTTAGTGCCTCCAACTTATAACTTTCGTAAAGTATACTAGCATGTTTTTTGGAAGTTCTGCTTCTGGAGTATTATGGATGCTTCCCTTGAGTAAGTCTATGGTAACTTCGGTCCTCGAGCTTCGTGACTTGGTCTGCTCTAGTCTTGGTATTATCGCCAAATTTATGGCCAAAGTCGCCAAGGCCTAGGTAAGGTTTAGTGCCTTCTACTTATAACTTTCGTAAAGTGTACTAGTATGTTTTCTAGACGTTCTGCTTCTGGAGTATTCTCGAGGTTTCCCTAGAGTAAGTCTATGGTAACTTCGGCAATGGTAATTTCGGTCCTAGAGCTTCGGGACTTGGTCTGCCCTAGTTTTGGTTTTATCGCCAAATTTACTGGCCAAACTCGCCAAGGCCTATGTAATACATTTAATTCTAAGTTTCCTGTAGAACGGGTTTTACCTCAAGTTTATCTTAATTGCAGGGAAGCTAACTAATAACTTTCTAGCAATATTGTCGGAAAATATTCTTTTGTTATAAAAAAAAATGCAGATTTTTCTACTGTATTTTTTGTGTGAAAAAGCTGAATCTTCAAAAATGGGATCAAATGTTTATACTCCTAGTTGCATCTATCTTCAGTCAGCAACGCACTGTGCCACCATATGCTCTAATTACCTAAAGGATTAGTTCAAAGAAACGCCTCCCATATTCTTTCAGAAAATATGCTTCCATTAAAACATAGTTGATTTATTCCATATCATATTTCTTTTAAAGCATTCCCCATTTCAAGAGACATTGATAAAATGTTTAAAATAAATATCCAAATAATCTCCTCTATTTTCATAATTGAAGACGAGAAACCATGTGTTCTAGAGAAGCGGGCTTTTTGATGATTAATTCAACGACATATTACCTGAAACGTGTTTATTTTATGCAAAATCCCTTTCCCCAAGGAAAAAACAGTTCAAAAGTTTATTGCTAAGATTAAGGCTGGTATCATAGTAGTTGGTCCAATTTAGCTAACTGGATGTTAAAAATTCTTTCTACGTAAGATTATGTGGCACATCAAAAGAATTCATTTAGGAAGAAATCCTTTGATAATCGGGATTATGTATTCTCCTTAAGAATCAACCATTGCCCTTAACAACGCGCAGAGTGAAAAGAATCGCGGTAATTTTAAAATGAAGAAACGAAAATGCTTAATACAAGAGTTAAAGAGCGTTAATTGGACTATCGTGAATAGAATGCATTTATATCCTTTCTGGCACAGTGGAAATTGGATTTTGAGGTTATACAAAAATGAAAGTTTTGCGTTAAATTGACTGCGATGAAAGGTGTTAGCTTACATTTTCATCACTTTGTTTAGCGTGTAGTTTTTAAAAGTACATACAATATTATAAAAATTGTGTTTTGCACCTTGTCCATGTACAAAAGCTTAAAAAGTTTTGATTCCTAATATACCGTCAACTTTTACACAAGAGGTCCAATCAGTAAAGGAATTAAATTATTATTAAGTTTTATTAGATAATTATTAAAAAACATGTGTAGACAATGACTATTTGGGACCAAATATTAAATTGGTCGCCGTTTGAATTTTACATTCCTGGGCAACAGATTTATAAAGTTTAGTTTGTCTATCTACCATCAACTTTTTTACATGACGTCCAGTTTCTATGGAAACTAAATAGTAATTTTATTTTGGTAGATAATTATTTGTATATATTTATTATTTAATGCCGCCAGTATTTTGTAAAACATATACAGTCAAATCGCTGTACAACGATACTGTGGGAACCGCGAAAAAATATCGTTGTAAAGGGAGTTATCGTTATACCGAGAGGTGAAAGTATAATGTAAACACTGATCGTTTATATAATATATTATTCCTGCATCCTCATTTTGAA